>ERZ887942.143-NODE-143-length-56970-cov-13.718598_pt1 | contig 56970 bp, 52 predicted proteins | sample MGYA00521099_ERZ887942 | MGnify/ENA primary metagenome ERZ887942 (study PRJEB32303, sample SAMEA104408605) | aquatic metagenome | biome: Brackish water; feature: Pelagic; material: water | place: Baltic Sea | collected 2014-06-07T06:48:00 | depth 16,251 m ... | reverse complement strand
AGCTAACCATTTCGCGCTCTTGAGTCGATAGCGCAGACTCGACCATGGCCGATTGTGCAGCGCCCGTCTGAATTAAGAGCGCCTGAGTGAAGAGTAAGCTTGCGCTAAGCAGGCGCAGCGGAATGCCGTGGAGGCGCCGAGTAGATGATCTATGCATGCGGAGGGTTCCGTAGTTGAGTGGCGGGGGCGGCGCCGGTTTTCGGATAAATGTATGCCCTTGTAATGGACGTCAAACGCGTCTTGTCTCGATAGAGTACACTAGGTAAAAGCTAGCACGGCAGGCTCCTTGGGTCACGGCCGGTGGGTATTTTTGCATTCGAAAATGGGATATTTGGCATGACAATGATCGAGCCCGAGGTGGGCAGCACCATCCTAAGCATTCAGCAACTCAGCAAGGTCTATGCGGGTGGATTCGCTGCACTAAAATCTGTCAGTCTCGACATCAAAGCGGGCGAGATAATCGCGCTGCTCGGGCCGAACGGCGCGGGCAAAACCACGCTGATTTCGACAATATGCGGACTCGTTCAGCCTAGCAGTGGACGCGTGCTCGTCGCGGGCCACGACATCACTACCGATTACCGAATCACCCGCTCGCTCATCGGGCTGGTGCCACAGGAACTCACCACCGATTCCTTCGAGACGGTGTGGAACACGGTCTCATTCTCGCGTGGGCTTTTCGGCAAGGCACCCGACCCCGCACACATAGAACGCGTGCTGCGGTCGCTGTCGCTGTGGGATAAAAAAGACAATATGCTGCGCACGTTGTCGGGTGGGATGAAGCGCCGCGTGTTAATAGCCAAAGCGCTGTCACACGAACCGCGAATTTTGTTTCTCGATGAACCCACAGCCGGCGTCGATGTGTCGCTGCGCAAAGACATGTGGGCAATCGTGAGTGAGCTGCGCGAGAGTGGGGTCACGATAATTCTCACCACGCATTACATCGAAGAGGCTGAGGAAATCGCCGACCGCATTGGCGTCATCAACCACGGCGAATTGATTTTGGTTGAGGAGAAGCGCGCGTTAATGGCGAAGCTGGGCAAAAAACAGCTCGAACTCGAGCTGTTCGATCCGCTCGAAGCACTGCCTGCGAGTCTTGCACCTTTTGGACTCGAGCTGTCTGCCAACGGCCTCAAGCTTATCTACACATTCGAGACCACCGAGTCGGGCGAGAATAATATCTCGAGCGTGCTAGAAGCACTGCGTGAGGCGGGTATTACCTTCAAAGACCTGCACACCTCGCAGAGCTCACTTGAGGAGATTTTCGTGGGGCTGGTTAATCAGCCCGCCAGTAAACCCGTGCAGGGAGCAGCAATATGAGCAAGCTATTGAGCAATGTAATGAATTATTACGCGGTGCTGGCGATCTATAAATTTGAGATGGCGCGCATGCGCAGAACCTTGCTGCAGAGTATTGTGACGCCGGTGCTTACGACGTCTTTGTATTTTATTGTTTTTGGCGCGGCAATCGGCTCACGTATTCAAGAGGTGGGTGGCGTCGGCTATGGTGCGTTTATTGTCCCCGGGCTTATTATGCTGAGCCTTTTGACTAACAGCATCAGCAACGCGTCGTTTGGAATCTATTTCCCCAAGTTTTCGGGCACAGTGTATGAGGTGCTGTCGGCGCCGGTGTCGACACTCGAAGTGGTGCTCGGCTATGTCGGCGCTGCGGCGACTAAAGCGATAATCCTCGGCCTAATAATCCTTGCGACGGCGGGGTTTTTTATAGAGCTGCGTATCGCACACCCGTTTATTATGCTTTTGTTTATTGTGCTCACGGCGCTGTCGTTTAGCCTCTTCGGCTTTATTCTCGGTATCTGGGCCGACAATTTCGAGAAACTGTCTATTGTGCCAGCGCTTGTTATCACGCCGCTGGTTTTCCTTGGCGGCAGCTTCTACTCCACCGATATGTTGCCGCCCCTGTGGCAGAGCATCTCGCTCATGAATCCGGTGCTCTATCTGGTCAGCGGCCTGCGCTGGAGCTTCTATGAGATATCGGAGGTCAACGTGTGGGTGAGCCTCATCGGTGTGAGTGTGTTTCTTGTGATCTGCCTAGGCGTTGTCTACGCGATATTCCGTACCGGATATCGCTTACGGCCGTAGGGCTTTCATTGGTTGAGCGCTCTTGGTAAATCTGAGTGCTGTAGCGAAACAACACGTTAGTGGCGTACTCACTTGGTGAAGGCGAGGCGAGGCTATATACTCAAACGCTACTCGAAAGACCCAAAACATCAATAAGCGGCTATAACCGCTACTCGGGAGAACGTACCATGCCTACCCTCGCCATCGTCAATGTCGCGCTATTTGCGGGGCTTTTAGGTGTTCTCTATCAATTTGGTCAACGCGAAAACTGGACGCTTTCGCGCCGTGTTCTGCTTGGGTTAATTGGCGGCACAGTTTTCGGCTTTATCCTTTCGGCGGCCTACGGCGATAATCAGGCGGTTCTCGATTCAACACTCGAGTGGACCAATATTGTAGGATCGTCTTATGTGTCTTTGCTGCGGATGATTATCATGCCGCTGATCCTGATTACTATGATCGCCGCGGTGATCAAGGTAGACGAGATTAAGTCGCTCGGCAAAATCGGCGGTACGGTCGTCTCGGTACTGATAATTACGACCGTGATTGCAGCGCTCGTGGGTGTTGGAATTGCCTTGCTCTTTAATCTCAACGCTGCAGATCTCGGCGCTGGCGCACGCGAACTGGCGCGCGCTGAGGTGCTAGAGGCGCGTCGTGCCGCTGGCGCGGATTACAGTGTCATCGGTACGCTAACTAATCTCGTGCCTAATAACATTTTTGCCGACCTAGCGGGATCGCGTCCGCTGTCGATTATCGGCGTCGTGGTGTTCGGCCTCTTGTTCGGTATAGCGGCTGCCTTGGTAGGCGAAGAGAACCCAGAGCGAGGCGAGCAAATCCGCAGCTTCATCGACACAACCCAAGCGGTTGTTATGCGGCTCGTTAAAATCGTTATCTCACTCACCCCCTACGGCGTGCTTGCGCTAATGACCCGCGTCATCGTGACCACCGACGGCAGCGCAATTCTCAACCTCATTAGTTTCGTCGTCGCATCCTATATAGCCATTGCTATCATGTTCGTCGTGCATACGGTGCTTATTGGCCTGTTCGGCGGCAACATTCGCAGTTATTTCCAAAAGGTTTGGCCGGTGCTGACCTTCGCCTTCGTTACTCGCAGCTCGGCGGCGACTATTCCGCTCACGATTCGCGCGCAGATCGAAGAGCTGAACGTGCCTGCACCTATCGCCAATATCGCCGCCTCATTCGGTGCGACGATTGGGCAAAATGGCTGTGCAGGCCTCTATCCTGCAATGCTCGCGGTCATGGTAGCGGCCTCTGGAGGCACCGAGATCTCATTCGAATTTGTGATTTCTCTGGTGTTAATCGTGGCTATTGGCTCGTTTGGCATCGCCGGCGTTGGTGGCGGCGCGACGAACGCAGCGCTCGTGGTGCTGCCCGCACTGGGTTTCCCCGTGACTATCGCCGCACTACTAATCTCGATCGAACCGCTTATCGATATGGCGCGCACTGCGCTTAACGTTAACGGCTCTATTACTGCTGGCATCATCACGTCCAAATTCCTCGGCTCGAAAGACGCCGATGGCGTGTTAGCCGAATCCGACGTCTAAGGTTTCATTCGCGGCTTATGCCGCGGTAGACTTGCTGACCAAGATAAAAAGGGACGCCGAAGCCACGCTGGCTGCTCAGACAACTCAGACCACTGTACATAAAAGGAAATTTGCCCATGTTCAATCGCGTTAAATCACTACTCGCACTCACTGTGCTCGCAACATTTGGCTTCGCTTCGGTGGCAACCGCCGACGAGATCGTTCGTACAGGCGAAGGCCGCAATTTCTATAACAACATCTCTATCCCTGCGGGCGCAGAGACGCTCTACTTAAGCGGTTCGGGCGCTAGCCCCATGGAAGACGGCAGCTGGGGCGACATGGAGCAGCAGACGGTCGACACGTTTAATAAATTCAAAGAGACGCTAGAATCACAGGGATGGTCGATGGAAGACATCGTTCAGGTGCGCGCGTTCGCTGTTGCGGGCCCCTATGGCGAACTCGATTTCGCCGGTTTTAACAGCGGCTACCAGCAGTTCTTTGGCACTGATGAAAACCCTATGAAGCCTGTGCGCTCTTTCGTTCAGATCGCAGGTTTGGTTGTCGAAGGTTGGTTGATCGAGATCGAAATTCGCGCAGCACGCATGCCAAAGTAAGCGCCTCGTCTCGCGCCTAGAAGGTGTGATCCATTAAAAACCCTCGTCGGAAACGGCGGGGGTTTTTTTATAACTTAGCGCTGTGAAATAGGACTAGGGTATTAGCGCTCGGATTTCCCGTTTAAAGTCGGCGGGACTGATGCCTGTTACCGAGTCGCGCTCGATAGCGATAATGCCCTCGGCGGCACTGGGGTCTGCAGCAATACGCAGTGGTGATTGCGCGCGCGTTTGCGCTGGCGATTGCGTCGTCGAAGCGCCCAATGATCCTGATGCACCCGAAGCCCCTGAGGGAGTAGTTGTCTCGATTGGGGAGACGGCGATAATCGTTTTAGCGTCGACAGTTGTCATGCTATCGACACCGCCGTTAGTGGTTATAAGATAATGCCCCTGCGACCAGCCGAGCAGAGGATTAATTAAGTCTCGGCTTAACGACTCGACAAAATAAACGCCGCGCTCGCCCAGTTTTGGAAGACGCGAGCCGTTTACCTCGAGCACCTCGCCATTCAATGTGCCACCAAGAAACTTAAGTTCGATATCGATGGCACCGGCGTCGCCCTTAAGCGTATCGATAACGCGAAAGGTGACAAAGGTGCTCACCATGCCGCGGCTTCCAGATCGCTGCGCTTCTACCGCGATCACTTCGCCTTCGAACACAAACTCCGCTTGCTCGCTCAGGCTATTAACCGAAAGACTCAGCAGCGTAGTGCCAAATGCGCTAGTTACGGCGAAGGCCGCGAGCAGGAAGCCAGCGCCAATCAATGCCAGCGCTGCTTTGCTAGACGAGCGTGCGTTAGTCATTTTCCTGTCGCTCCGTGGCAGAGTATTTGATCTTTCTATTTTTATGTTGAGCCATCATCTGGCGCTACCGCCTCTAACGAATTAAGCACTAAGGCTCGATCAACCAGGTTTGATGTATTTTGGGATTACGATGGAAATCGCGGTCCAGGCTCTGGCGGCTGAAGTCTTTAACGCGGTAGCGCAATGCGATCTCGGCATCGAGCTTAAACCCGCGGCAGTTGTTTGAGAAGATGAGCAAGCCCCCCGACGCTAACCGCGCCATGCAGCCGGTGATCAGTTTGGCATGATCTCGCTGAATATCGAGCACATTGTCGGTCTTCTTCGAGTTAGAAAATGTGGGCGGGTCGAGAAAAATGAGATCAAACAACCCTTTTTCGGCGTCTTCGTCGCTCGCATCGAGGCTCGGCGGGCGTCTATCCACCAAGGTTTCGAGGAACGCGACGCAGTCGGCGCGCTTGAGCTTATGCCGCTTACCGCCAACTTTATTCTCTTGGTAGTTACGCCTAGCCCATTCGAGATAGGTGTTCGACATATCGATGCTCAGACTCGATGTTGCGCCACCTAATGCTGCGTGTACGCTAGCCGTGCCGGTGTAGCAGAACAGATTAAGAAAACGCTTCCCGCGCGCTCTCTCAAAAATGAAGCGGCGTATCGCTCGATGATCCAAGAATAGCCCGGTATCTAGATAGTCTGTGAGGTTTACATAGAGCTTGGCTCGACCCTCGCGAACGCTAAAAAACTTACCCTGATTATCCTCGACCTCATACTGCTTGGAGCCGCGCTGGCGCTCACGTGACTTAATAGTAAGCACGCGAGCCGGAACGTTAAGCACCTCTTGCAACGCGAGAAGCATCCCTTCGCGGCGCGCTTCAACCTTAGCCGGGTCGATCTTAGCAGGTGCTTGATACTCGGCTATATGTACGCGCTCGCCATACAGATCAACCGCGAACGCAAACTCGGGAAGGTCGGCATCATAGAGCCGATAACAATCGATTCCCTGCTGCTGTGCCCACTTACCAAGGACGCGAAGGTTTTTTTCTAGGCGATTTTTGAGATCGGTTATGTCGGTCATCATCAGTTTTTCATCAAGGGCAGGGCAGCCATGATACGACAAAGCGTGAGTGAGTTGGACAAACTATGCGATTTATCCGGTCTGCTACTAGACCTATAGATTTTGTCCTAAAAGGATTTTTGTCATGGAACAAGAGCTCGCACAATTCACCGCCATTTACGCCCAGATAGTAGCCTACCTTGTGGAGTACAGCTTCCAAATCGTCGGCGCAGTCATCGTTTTTCTCATCGGGCTATTCATCAGCAGAAGAGTCGGTGCGCTCATACTCGCTCTCTGTAAACGTAAGAACCTCGACATTACCCTAAGCAGATTCTTCTCGAGCAGCGCCCGCCTCACCGTCGTTGTTGCCACTCTGATCATCGTACTGCCTAAAATAGGCATTCAGATAACGCCCTTTATCGCGGCGATCGGCGCAGTAGGTCTTGGCGCTGGTCTTGCGGTGCAGGGGCTTCTTTCAAACTACAGCGCGGGTCTGAGTATCATCTTCACGCGCCCGTTTGTCGTCGGAGACACGATAAGAGTGAGAGGTGTATGGGGCATTGTCGAAGAGGTTCACCTCTCACATACCGTCCTCACCAACGAAGATGGCGAGATTATCACCATCCCAAACAAGCACATCGTTGGGGAGATCATCCATAACTCTCAGGCGGATACCGTACTCGAGCTTACTGTTGGCGTCGCGTACGGCAGTGATATCGACATCGCAATTTCAGCGGTGCTCACCGCCGTGTCACGAATCGAAGGGCTAAGCACAGACAGAGTCTCGCAAATCGGCATCGCTAGATTCGGCGACAGCGCGATTGAGATTGAGGCACGCGTCTGGGTGCAGACCCGTAAATTTCATGAGGCAAGGTTCGAAGCAAACTACGTAATCAGCGGGGCGCTAGACAAAGCTGGGATAGGTATTCCTTTTCCGCAGCGTGTTGTTCGGTTAGTTAGGCCGAGAAATTGAGCAAAATATAGCCTAATTGGGGCTTTAGTAAAGCAAGCAATCCAGCTGATCAGCAAAGAGAAATCATATTAACCGGAAACTTGGTAGGAAATTTAATCCGAGCTAATAAATGCTGCCACAATTATCAAGTATCACTTTTATGAACTATATAAATGTCTGTAGGAAGAGCCTGCGATCAATAAAGTTCTCACAAGGATATTGAGTATGAAAACTGAAAGATTAGAAAACTCCAATTTCAAATTCAGCAACAGAGGATTTTTAGTTGCACTAGCGGCATCGTCGATGCTCCTGATGAATAGTTTCAACTCTATGGGTAAATACAGTGCCGGGTTAAAAGAGATTACTTTTGTTCCAAAAACTTACGCTGATGATGCAATGATAATTCAATTGTGCAAAGAGGCGGCCACAACTGCCCATAATGACAGAATGCTGAGTAGTAGGGAGCGAGCCGACGGTCTCCAAAATGTAACTATTGGAACGTCTGTTGGATTTAGTATAGCTGCTGTGGCAGTAGGTGGACTTGCGCTGACACCTTTGGTGCCGATAGTTTTGGTTATCGGCGGCATTGAGTACAGTTGGATGCAATCTCAAGTAAGCACGCAACTAGCTGAGGCGGAGGCTAGATCGTCAAATCAAATGGCTGCGGATCATGTTAAGTGTGTTGAAGACCACGCAATTCTCGTGACAGAGTTAAACGTCCTTGACCAGGCCGAGACGAATATTCAATTCAACTACACATCAGGTGCCCTGCTAGGTGGCTTGGTTGATATGCCGAATGGAAAGACGCCGGTAACCTCTGCAACCCTTATACGATAGTATTTTTCTGAGAAATAACCCAAGGAGATCAACACGTGAAAAATTGGAATTTTAAAGTCAACTTATGGAAAGTAAGTATCAGCGTGGTTTATTTTTTTTCTTTCATTAGTTTCTCTGTCGTTTTTCTTGGGTATTTTGGTCATTCGGATGAAGAAAATAATAATCGAATCGAAAATAATAGTGCAGTCGAAATGCAAGTGAAACTAATAGAAGTAACCGCTTCTATTGATAAGAAAGAAAATGAAACGGCAAAAGATCAAAGAAGCAAACTAAAATTAATGCAAGTTGATAACGAAGAGAAAGAAAAATTAGGTGCTTTCATGAGCGCACTTAGTCTATTCGAATCAGGCTATTTTTATGACATAGCCGAGTCAATTTTTAACTCAAAAGAATTTGAAGAATATAGAGAATTGGCCGGAGACTCTTTGAAAGTACCAACCCACTCAGACCAAGATAAAATCTCTCTAATTGTAGGTGGTGAATTCGAAATGCTCTGGCGTGAACCATTAGAGTCTCTGTCTCTTACTGATTTCGAGAAAGCATCTGTAGGTCAATTAATTTATAACGATATTACACTCCGTGCCGAATTGAACACCATGCTCGCTAATTTTGAAATTAGTAGGCGAGAATATGAGATCGAATTAGCTGCATTGCCAAGTTTATATGCAAGTTTGGAGTCGCATATTAGTTTAAGCGATATAGATCAATTGAAGAATGCACAAGGTCAAGTGGCTCGCGAGAGGGACTTCAGCCCGGAATTATATTCCGCGCTGGAAGACATGAAGAAAAATCCTGCCTACAGTATGGTCTATTCTGATGATTTCGAAGCTCTGGAAAATTATCTTTCTTCAGGATTAGACGTAGGCCAAACTAGGTCATCAAAACCTGATTTTAGCCTCATCGATGCCGCGGTTAGCATGAGATCTCCTCGGATAGTTCGGCTGTTGATCGACTATGGTGCAGATATCAATACGATCGATGCCGATGGTGATACACCGCTTCATCGTGCGGCAAGCCAGGGTAGCCTAGAAATTATCAAAGCCTTGCTTAATGCTGGAGCCGATGTTGATGCTAAGAATGATATGGGGCTGAAAGCGGCAAGCGTCGCGAAGATTGCTGAGCTGTCTTCGTTAGATGAAAATTTCGATATTATTGTTCAGCTTCTTAAATCTTCGGAAGAAGGTTGAACTCAAGGGTACGTCAGCTACTTTTAGAACCTCTGCTCTCTTTCCAGCCATTCGTCACCTTATGCTTCTCCCGTCCTTTTGATGTATTCTTTCTCATCAACAAGTCCTCAAGGTTCATGGATTCGAGCCATTTATGAAGGACTAGAATTCTATTTGAGTGAGAGCCTACAATGCCATACCTCCCCGCCGTCGAACTTGAGTGGCCCAAGGGCCTGTCCGTCACCGCCTCTGTAATCTGGTTGCACGGTCTCGGTGCCGACGGTAACGACTTTGCACCAATCGTCCCCCAACTTAATTTGCCAGCAGGTGTCGGTGTGCGCTTCATTTTCCCCCATGCGCCTTCTATTCCCGTCACGATCAACAACGGGTATGTCATGCCAGCCTGGTATGACATTAAATCGATGGATGGCGGTCGTCATGTAGATACTGAGCAGATCGAGCAATCGGCAGGGTGGGTGCACGATCTCATCGAACGTGAAATCGAACGTGGCGTAGCGCCGGATCGCATAGTCATAGCCGGTTTCTCGCAGGGCGGTGCGATCACCTACGAGGCAGCGCTGAGCTATCCCAAGCGGCTTGCAGGCATGATGTTGCTGTCGACGTATTTCCCCACCGCACAGACGGTAGAGATGGATGCAGTGCAGGCAGGCTTGCCTGCACTCATCTGCCACGGCAGCCATGATCCGGTGGTTGTCGAAGGTATGGGTCTCGAGGGTAAAGCGCGCCTCGAGGCACTGGGCTTTACGCCCGAGTATAGAACCTATCCGATGGAGCATGCGGTTTGCCCGCAAGAGATTGCGGACATAGGCGTGTGGTTATCAAAAGTGCTTGCGTAAGAATCTTCTATTAAGCCTTGACCTTAGAGTAAGCTCTAAGGGTTATACTTGTCCTATCAAACGACGCAGTGTCTGCGTCTAAACGTGGGAGGCTTCGATAAATCATGAAAATCAGTCAGTTATCAGCGCACTGCGGGCTGTCGGCGCATACGCTGCGTTTTTATGAGAAAAACGGGCTTATCGAGTCGAGCGAGCGTAGCGCCTCGGGGTATCGGCGCTACAGTGACGCAGACATTCGCCGTGTTGAGTTTGTAAAGACGGCGCGAGACGCAGGTTTTTCTTTAGATGAGATCGCGCAGCTGCTGTCTATTCGCTTGGACCGTGATCATCACACGTGCGAGGAGGTCACCTCGATCACTCGTCACAAATTAGAGTCGATCAACGAAAAAATAGCGCAGTTGGAGGAGATCCGGCAGAGTCTGCAACTGCTGCTCAAAAGCTGTGATGGAGGCATGGACAGCGCTGTGCATTGTTCGATTATCGAAGCACTTGATGCCGGCAAAGTACCCATTGAGGAGGCAAATGCATGAGTAACTTATTGAGCATATTCTGGAATCTCGTCATTGAGAGCGCGCCTTGGCTACTTTTGGGTTATTTCATTGCAGGGGTTATCAAACAGGTTATTCCGAGCGAGTGGGTGCAGAAGCAACTCGCTAAGCCGGGGCTGCTGTCCATTACCAAAGGCGCGTTGATCGGCGCGCCATTGCCGCTGTGTTCTTGTGGGGTCATACCCACCGCGCTTGCCGTGCGCAAGGCCGGAGCGTCGAAGGGCGCGACGGCTTCGTTTCTCGTTGCCACACCCGAGACTGGCGTAGACTCCATCGCGTTTTCCTACGCGATGCTGGGGCCAGTTTTCGCGATCGCGCGTCCAATCGGAGCGTTGGTGAGCGCGGTTGTGGCAGGCGTGTTAGTCAACACTCTGGACTCGGAGGAAGAGGCTGTGGATACCGCGCCAGCACCCAAGAGCTGCTGCAGTATGAATAAAGAGTCTGTGGTGGTTGCCGCACAGCCGAGCCTCGGCGAGCGTTTCGTGCAAGCATTTCAGTATGGTTACGGCAGAATGATTTCCGACACAGCCAAGTGGTTATGCATCGGCCTCGTAGCGGCGACATTGGTGACAGCGTATGTCCCGCAGTCGTTTTTCTTGCAATGGGGTGACGGGGTCGTCGCAATGCTTGTCATGGTGATTATCGGTCTGCCCATGTATATCTGCGCGACAGCATCGACTCCAGTTGCGGCGAGTCTGCTTTTTGCCGGTATTTCTCCCGGTGCTGCGCTGGTATTTATGCTTACCGGGCCTGCGACCAATATCGCAACAATGGGTGTTATTAAAGAGCAGTTGGGCAGTCGTTCGCTTGTCGCTTACCTGCTTGGTGTTATCGTCACTGCGATCGCGGCGGGTCTCATACTCAATCAGCTCTATGCGATATTCGGTTGGGAGCTTCAATTAGCGGCAATGAGCCATGGTGAAGAGACCGCGCTCTGGCGGCAGTTCGCGGCGGTCGCGCTGTCGCTGCTTGTCGCGCGCGTGTGGGTTAGTAGTCTACTAAACAAGTTTTGGCCGAGTACGCCATCCTTAGGCGCCGCAGCATAGTAAGGCTCGGTTACTCTCAAGAATCCGCCTAAGAGGGGCCGCTTGAGTTTAGGGTAATGGACAGGCGTGACTTTAACGCCTGCCAACAATCCTCTGGTTCGTATCCAACTCGAAAACGGTATCGGCGATTGAAGGCAGTAGTAAGAGGCAGTGCCGTGTAAGCCTCTCGAAATGCTGAACAAAACGCGCTATCTGTGTCTCGCTCATTAACGCGTTTGCTTGTTTAACCGAATGTAAGCTTTGCGTTGCTTTCGAGTCGTCACCATCCTGCCGCGCTTTATCTTTAGGCGTTTTGTAGCTTTCGCGCAGGCGTCTCTCTTGCTTGTTACGCCAGTTCGACACACAGTCAAAGGTGGGAGCCTCAAGGAAGAGCAGATTGTCGATTTGGCTAAAAAGAGTCTGATAGTCGCCTGCGAGCTGCTCGTTCACAAAGCCTCGCCAGCGCCCATCCGAGTCATATTCACGCTCTAAGCTGTTACAGGTACTAGTGAGCTCGCTCGCCGATTGCGGCGTGACACCCACACACCAGCCTTCGAAAAGCACGATGTCGGCGGCGGGGCGATCTTGTCGCGAGACAAGCACAGGCCATTCCGCACGCGGCAGTGGATTGTCGGTTGCTTTGTCGAAGCGGGGCAGGGGAATACCATCAGAGTGTTTGGTATCAGTTAGCGCCGCAAGGGTGGCGAGAGCAAGCGGAATGTCATGCGTGCCGGGCACACCTCGCGTGGCCAGCAGTGGATGCACTGTTGATGCAAGCGTTAATCTCTGTTGTCTACTGAGATAAAAGTCGTCGATTGATAGCCTTGCGACGACTAGGCCCCGAGCTGACAGCAGCGACTCAAGGAGTTCGCTCGCGGTTGACTTGCCGCTGCCTTGGCATCCGTTAACGCCCACAACAAAGGGCGATGCGCCAGTTGATTCGCTGCGCGCGAACGCAGCCACTAATTCATCGACGAGAGGGACAAACCAGCGCTCGGCGTCGTCTGCATAGCTCGAAGGCAGAGCATGGGACTCAACAAAACGCTGGATAACGTGTGTATGCATTGTGTAAATCAACCTTTGTCTCTGCTCAGCACGATAAGTCTTTTACGTGCTTGGCTTCACGGCGTATCCTTAAGAAAGATTACCGCATTGAGCATTGAAAAAGCAGCAATATGAATTCGACACTAATACCTGAAAGACCGCTCCTTATCTCACCCACTCTCGCAGCCACCATCGGGCTAGAGGAGACAGTGATGCTGCACGTGCTTGGTGAGCTTATTGCAATGCGTCATGTGCTCGCAGCGCGGGGTGCGGAGCACGAAAAATGGGTAGAGCTTGATGCCGACCAGCTGCAGAGCGTGTTGCCTTTCTGGGCGCCAATCGATATTCGCCGAATTCAGTCTAACCTTCGAGAGCTCGGTTTGCTCAAAGTCTCGGAGGGCGCATCCCATCTTGCGCAGCGGTTCGAGATAGACGACGGCGTAATGGCGACGCAGAACCCAAGGCAACAGCCGGCAGCCGTTCCAGTGGCTGCGCAGGCTTTTGTTGGCGACAATGACGCCGCAAGTACCGAAATGGCAGCGCCCCGGCAGGGCCTCCCTGTTTATGGATCCTCTGCGAACACGCATGCGGCAAGTGCGCAGCAGAGGCAAACGAATGGCGCGGCGACACTAATTCCAGCTAACTGGCAGCCAGAAGCCACTTGGATAAAACAATGTCAGCAGCACAATATTCCCGAAAACTTTCTTCGGGATGCGCTCCCAGAGTTCGTGCAGTATTGGCGTGACCGCGGTCAGGCGCGCTTCTCTTGGGGCAACGCTTTTTACAAGCACGTGTTAAAGCTGTGGCGCGAAGAGCAAACCCGCCGCGGCGCGTTCGAGCAAGTTAGCGAGATGTCTGCCGCATGGCGACCGAGTTCACCGGCGCTGTCGATACTTCATAACGCAGACGTGAATCCGCACTTTATCGAAGACGCGATTCCCGAATTCGTGCTCTATTGGGAGGAGCGCGGCGCGAGTTCGGGCCCTTGGAATACACGATTTATCGAGCATGTTCGCAGGCAATGGGCACGCTGCAGCGCGATGCAGGGTTTCGACGATACCCCAAGGCCAATCGCTGCTAACTGGACGCCCAGCGCCGACTTTTACGAGACCCTTCAGCTTGCCGAGATCGATGCCGAATTTGCCAATGCTCGTGTCGCCGAGTTTGTTCTATACTGGCGCGACAGTCAGCAAGCCAAGGCGTCTTGGAATACGACATTTCTTCAGTTTGTTAAGGCCGAGTGGGCGCGTAAACTTCAGCGCGATGCACAGCAACCAAGCCGCGGCATGAGCACGAGAGGAGGACAGAATGCAGAAGATCGACGCGATGGTAGCGCAGGGACGAGCAGCGTTGCAGAACGACTCCGACAACTCGACGACCGCAGTTGGGCAAGCTGATTTGGCGCAGCCAGAAAGAAGCAGTGCCTCGTCCTCGCCGTCGGATGATCTCGATCATATCGCAGCGATAAATAGGGTGTTCTCGCAGCTACAGTTTGCCTACCACAATCAGTATTATCGCGCGTTTCCCGATGTCGACAGCGAGACGATCGCGAAAAAATATTGGCTTAGCTGCCTCGAAGACTATGCGCCTCAGCAGATTGTCGCAGCAACCAAAACTATTGTACGAAGTCAGACCTTTTTACCTAGCCTCGCCGAGCTGATAAAGGCTTGTGAACGCGGGGGCGACCTGTTCGGCTTACCAAGCGCACGCGACGCTTATTTTGAAGCGTGCTCTGCACCCTCACCGAAGAAAGACTTTGCGTGGAGTCATCCCGCGGTCTATTACGCGGGCCGCGCGGCAGGGTGGTATACGCTCGCAAACGAGGGGCAACGCCGAGGGCAGCCGATTTTCGAGCATCATTATCAGGTGTTTTGCCGACGCGTGATGCGCGGCGAAAACCTCGAAGGGCTTTCGCCGACACCCTTGCCTAGCCGCGTGAATAAACGACTCGATCCTGCCGAGGCGAAAGCGCGATTCGCAAAACTCCGAGCCGAGCTAGAGCTTTAGTAGTCGGCTCGGCTTGCTTAGAAGCGCATTGCACCGGGGTTTTTCAAGTCGCTGTCGCAAATTTTAGCCGCCCAGCTTCTTATATTTTATTCGAGTCGGCTCCGCGCCATCACCAAGGCGTTTCTTGCGATCGACCTCGTAGTCGCTGTAATTGCCTTCATGCCACACCACCTGACTGTCGCCTTCGAAGGCGAGGATGTGAGTGCAGATGCGGTCGAGGAACCAGCGGTCGTGCGAGACCACAATGGCGCAACCAGGGAAGGTCAGCAGCCCTTCTTCAAGTGCGCGTAGGGTCTCAACGTCTAGGTCGTTGGTCGGTTCGTCGAGCAGCAACACGTTACCACCGCGCTTGAGAAGTTTTGCCATGTGCAAACGGTTGCGCTCGCCGCCCGAGAGGTCTTTCACAAATTTTTGCTGATCGCCGCCGCGGAAATTAAAGCGACTCGCATACGAGCGCGACGACACTTCGTAGCGGCCGATGACGAGTTGCTCGTTGCCGTCGGAGATTTCCTGCCACACTGTGTTGTCGCCGTTAAGCGCATCGCGGCTCTGATCGACATACGAGAGCTGAACCGTATCGCCTAGCTCAATGCTGCCGCTGTCCGGCTTTTCGTCGCCCACGAGCATGCGCAAAAAGGTAGTCTTGCCCGCTCCGTTGCCACCGATTATGCCAACGATGCTGCCTTTTGGAACACTGAAGCTAAGATCATCTATCAGCGTTTTCTCGTCGAATCCTTTGCAAAGGTTGTTTACCTCGAGAACCTTGTCACCAAGACGGGCGCCCGGTGGAATGTACAATTCTTGCGTTTCGTTGCGGGTTTGAAACTCTTGCGAATTAAGCTCTTCGAAGCGAGCGATACGCGCTTTACTCTTGCTCTGGCGGCCTTTAGGATTCGCGCGCACCCATTCGAGCTCGGCCTTAATGGTTTTCTCATGAGCCGCTTGCTGCTTTGCTTCGGTCTGCAGTCGCGCCTCTTTGGCTTCGAGCCAATTCGTGTAATTGCCTTCGTACGGAATGCCATGACCGCGGTCGAGCTCGAGAATCCAGCCGGCTGCATTATCAAGAAAATAGCGATCGTGAGTAATCGCGACAACAGTACCCGGATAGTCTTGGAGAAAGCGCTCCATCCAAGCCACGCTCTCAGCATCTAAATGGTTTGTTGGCTCATCGAGCAGGAGCATATCGGGCTTAGACAGAAGAAGCCGGCAAAGAGCAACTCGCCGTTTCTCGCCGCCAGATAAATGTGCAACCCTGGCATCCCACGGCGGCAGCCTCAACGCGTCGGCGGCGCGCTCTAGTATCCTATCGACTTCCCAGCCATCGACAGCATCGATCTTGGTTTGCAGATCGCCCTGCCTTTCGAGCAGCGTGTTCATTTCATCGTCGCTCATTGGCTCGGCGAATTTGTCGCTTATCGCATTAAATTCCTCGAGCAGCGCCATGATTTCGCCAAGCCCCTGTTCGACGTTGCCACGCACGTCAACCTCTTCATCTAGCTGTGGCTCTTGCGGCAGGTAACCGATATTGATGTCTGCCTGTGGGCGAGCCTCGCCATTAAATTCTTTGTCGACGCCAGCCATGATGCGCAGCAACGTCGACTTTCCCGAGCCGTTGAGTCCGAGCACGCCGATCTTCGCGCCGGGAAAGAATGACAGTGATATATCTTTGAGTATTTCGCGCTTGGGTGGAACAACCTTGCCCACGCGGCTCATATGGTAGACGAATTGTGATGCCATAACGCTCTCGTAATAGTCGGAAATATTGAGTTTGATTGAGGTCAGCTAAACTGAGGTGCAATTGTACAACATAGAAATTGTAAAAATGACCTCAACGAGTTTGCTCTGAGCTGCAAGAAGTCGGATTGGGCAGGGACGCATATCCAGAAGCAGATGTATTGGCTTCAGTTCAAGATCGAACTGAGCGCACAGAACGCACAAGTCTGGCGTTTGGGTTTGGATATGCTTATTCCGGCTAGTAAGCCGTAGGCGGCAATGCGCAGAAAACGCGAGGCGTGTATGCAGCAGAAACCTTTTCTTTTCGTGTTTAGGTTATGCAAGTAAACTTGCCTTTACAGACATTAGCTCGCGACGCCTAGAGTATGCACCTCACTGCCGAAGATAAGTCGTGCCTTGCCGGAGATCGAGGCGAGGCGACTCGCTTAGCGATGCGTTTTCTCGTTGCTGCTGGAGAAGCGATGCAGGCATCGAGGCTGATAGATATTACTCGCTGCCATTTAGTGGGTTCGTATTACGCCGGTGAAGCCGACCTCCTCCTGCTTCGTCGCTTTGCCGCTTTGGGTGCCAAAGTACGAGTGCCAACAACGCTGAACGCAAGTTCTGCCTGCCTTGATAGCTGTTCGCTTAATCCGCAAATCGATCAAGAACAAGCGGGTCTTGTTGTTCGCCTCCACGAGCAATTGGGGTGTGACCCTGTACTGACTTGTGCGCCGTATCACTTGCCGGCTCCCCCTGTGCTCGGCGAGCGTATTGCCTGGGCCGAGTCTAACGCGGTGACTTATGCGAACTCGGTGTTGGGTGCACGAAGCAATAAAACGGTGCAATATTTAGACCTCTGTGCGGCGCTTACCGGCCGCATTCCAGAGTATGGCCTCTACTTAGATTCAGCACGCGCGCCTGCTCTGGTCATCGATTGTGCGTCTATACCCAGTCCTTTTTGGGACGAACCGATGCATTGGGAACTGTTAGGTCTATTGCTCGGGTATAAATGCGGCAGCGACATTCCCCTAATCACTGGTATAGACGCAGAGCCGACACAGGACATGTTGCGCAGCCTCAGCGCTGCTGCGGCGAGCTCAGGAGGCATGTCGATGTTCCATCTCGCAGGGATTACGCCGGAAGCGCCGCTTGCAAGGGTTAGTGAGCTTCAAACGACGTGTGTGGCTGCGTTGCCTTTGTCCACCGATGACCTGTTGAATGAGTTGCAGCCTTACGCAGGTAGCGAAGGCGATGCAGTTTCTGCTATTTGCCTTGGCGCTCCTCACTACTCTTTGTCTCAGCTGTCGCGGCTAGCCAAGGAGGTTTTGTCTTCTGCAGTGAGGCTTAAAATCCCGATCTATGTAACCACGTCTCGCTATAATTTGGCACAGCTTCAGAACACCCTCCAGCTCGGCGAACTCAGAGCGCGAGGAATTTTTTTTCTCGTCGATGCTTGCAGCTACTACGGCCAGGTTATTCCTAAGCAAACGGCGGGGGTGATGACTGATTCGGCTAAATGGGCGTATTACGCAGGAGGAAATTTAGGAGTAAACGCGTATTTGGGGAGCCTAGAAAACTGTATCGAAACCGCTCGTCAGGGTCGCCTAGTCCGAGGGGATCGTTCGTGACTTCCGTACTCGCGGTGCGGAGTTTGATTACGGGGAAAGCTCACGGTGCGCTTTTAGTATTAAGCGATGGATTAAGCTTCTGGGGCGGCTTGGATCCCGCTAGCGGCGAGATCGTCGACAGTCAGCACCCGCAGAGGGGGCAAAATGTTCGGGGAAAAGTAATTGTGTTGCCATCGCCCAAGGGCAGTACAGCGGCGCCGGGCGCTTTGCTTGAATGTCTGTGTGCAGGCAATGGCCCTGCGGCTATAGTTTTGGTGAGACCAGATGTGACCCCTGTCGCTGCGGTATTGGCGGCCGACATTGTAGCAATTCCATCGATACCGATCGTGCAGTTACTTCATCCCTCTGACCTCGCTAGTTTCGATTTAGCCACTCATGCCTTGCTTAACGGCGAAGAATTGATCCTGTCTTAATCCGCCGGCTTGTCGCCATGGTCTTCGCGTAATTGTGACATTAGCGAGTCTGCCATTATGTAGCCAAGAGCAAGCAAAGGAAGTGAGACGACAATAGTGGTTGAGAGAATAACTTTGATTCCCCCATCAATGAACATTAGCGTGATCGGCAAAACGCCGAGGCTGCATGCCCAAAAAAGTCGCAGGCCTCGCGCTGGATTTTCGCCTGCCCGCATCTTTTTCGTTGAGACCGAAGCGAGTGTGTAAGAAGCAGAGTCATAGGTGGTGACAAGGAAGACCACAGATACGACGAAAAACGCGCAAAGCGCTAGCTCGCGAAAGGGAAGAGTTCCAAAGACTTGAGTTATCGCGGCGGCTGGGCTTTGCTCGTTCATTATGCCGGTTACAGACAGTATGTTTTCGAGCTCAAGATGTAACGCATAATTGCCAAATACGATGAAGAAAAGCCAAGCGCCAAGACTGCCGTAAACCAGCATACCAAATATGACTTCGCGAATAGTGCGTCCGTAAGAAATGCGCGTGACAAAAATCCCTACGAATGGACCGTAGGCAACCCACCAAGCCCAATAAAAAATCGTCCAGTCTTCGACAAAGCGAGAGTTGGTGAGCGGGTCAGTCCACGTGATCATGCGCACTATATTTTGTAGAACGAGACCGATGCCATTGGTGCCCATTTTAAGAATAAATAAGGTGGGTCCCACGGCGAGTACAAAGAAAAGAAGGGTCAGGGTTAACCAAAGATTTAGATCGGCGAGCTTTTTAAAACCTCGCTCTAAGCCGAGCCAAGCGCTAGTGCCAAAGATGGCTATGCAGAATACGACCACCATCACCTCGAGCATGAAATCGTGATTCCACCCTGTAAGCTCGGCAAGTGTCGCTGCTATCATCGGCGACGACAGTCCGAGTGAGGTGCCAGTGCCGCCGATTAGATTAAGCATATAAAGAAAATCAACAACGCGAGCGCGTTTGCTCGTGGCACCGCCGGGTAAATATTTCAGGCAGCCAGTGCTGAGCCTAAGATAAGGCACTTTCCTCACGTAAAATGGGTAAGCGATGGCGAGCGCAGGCAGGCAATAAAATGCCCAAGCGTTAACACCCCAGTGAAAGAGCCCATAGCTGGCCGCCCACTCAATGGCCTCGTTGCTGCGCGCAGGCACGCCAAACGGCGGTGAATCGAGATAGTACCCCCATTCGATGACCGCCCAATAGAGAAGCCCCGCGCCTATGCCTGCAGAGAAAAGCATCGCGACCCAACTCAGATTGCCAAACTCGGGTCTACTATCCTCTGCGCCAAGGCGAACCGCGCCATAACGGCTAAAGCCGAGGTAGATAAGGAAAACGAAAACCGCAAGGCTGTACCATTGGTACAAGAAGCCTAAATTGTTGGTAAGAAAGTCATAGGCCTGCTCGATCAACTTGCCGGCAAGATCAGGCGCGAGCACCATTGGTAAAGAGAGCGTTACGATCGCGCCGACACTGGCGGAGAAAGTCCACCAATCTATAGTGTGTTGTGAGGCCTGCTTCGACTCCATAAAGCTCTCTCCGCGGTTCTGATTTTTTGTTTTTTATCGATCGAACAGTGCTTCACACAGGCTCGCGTAAGGATGCACGATCGCTTCGATTTGACTATCTAAGCGCAGCGTATTGCGATCATATTCACTGCTGAATGCTGGCCAGTCGACAAGATTTTCGCCGTTCGGATCGCCATGGCGAGCAAAGTTCACCCAGTAGTGCATCATGCTTTGCGTAAGCGCACGGTCGTCAGAGTTCGTCGGAAGCCACGCGTCGTGTGTGTCAAAAACATATGGCAGTTCTGCGCCATGATAGGCGCCCATCTCAGCCGCTTGCTCTCCTACGCGGCGCCTAGAAAAATAATAGACCCACGTGCGCGCGCCAGTGTTTGCAGTCTCGCCGGCAAGCCTAAGAGACGGGCATGTGTAGTTGACGCTAGTGATCAGGCGATCGAGTTTAGAGGCTTCATCTAGCCCCTCCAGTGTACCGGTCACCGCGTTAATACGGCTACCCTCAACGTTTTGTGCAAGCCACTCGCTCGATGATTCATCCGGCTCTAAATACATTTTCCATTCGTCAGCATTGCTGCCGATAAGCAGATCGACAGGGTTCGCGCGGTTGTTGATAACCGCTTCAAGCGGAGAGGACGCCAAGCCTGCATCCAAGTGTGGATCGAATCCTGCCTCTGCGTAGACTTTTTGGGCCGCTGTGTCGATAGCGAGCACGGGAAGTTTGCGCAATGCCGCTATAGACGCCGACCCAGTGGCTTCTCCGAGCGCACTACCAAGGGTAAGCGCGTCGTCGCGGCTAACCGATTCTTGCAAAGCCCATCCAGCGCTCTGATGAATGACACGATTGAATAGCCCGGCAGCGCTTGGCATAGCGATCAGATGCGAAATATTGCTCGCCCCCGAAGATTCGCCTACGAGGGTAATATTTGTCGGGTCGCCACCGAGTCGCCCCGAATACTGTTTGATCCAATTAAGCGCCATGACGAGATCGGTGAGACCGAAATTACTTTCCTCTAGCTGAGGGTGCGCCATAAATCCGAACGGCCCTAGGCGATAGGCGACAGTGATGACGATAGCCTGATGGCGGGCGAGATTTTCGCCTAAATAGTTAGGCTCCCATGACCAGCCGCCACGGTTACTCCCGCCGTGAACGTAAACGATAATCGGGAGTGGGGCGCTTTCACCCATGCTGCTGGGTCGCCAGACATTGAGATAGAGGCAGTCTTCGCTTACGTCGGGCGCGATCACTGAATTTGGATCGCCACCGAATCCTGCAACAACGCCCTGATACCAGCGCGTGATATGGTCGCCTTGATAACAGGCGGGAGCAAATGAAACGGCTTGGTGCTGACCCACAGCGGCAATGTAAGGCTGTGCAGCGCGCCAGCGAAGTTCGCCGATAGGTGGCGCTGCGAAAGGCACGCCGAGAAAAGCGTCGACTGTGCCATCCATGTTTCGTGTGCCGAGATACTCTGCCGCACCGATAGTGAGGTGAGGCGTGTCGGCTGCATAAGCACTACCCGCAAAGAAAACAAGCGATAAGCTGGCCAGTGCGCGGGCGCTAATCATCTGATTGCGTTATCTGCACGACAACACAGCCGCCGAAACCGCCTTGTTCGATAAGTTCATGGGAGCGAGCAATGTCTGCGAGAGGAAGTACATGGGCGATGCGATGTGCGAGTTTACCCTCACGCAGCGCTGCCACAGTGTCCTCGACTGCGGCCTGTTTGGCGCTTTCTGGCATCGCGTAAACGATAACCATGCGCACCGTAAGATCCATAAACATCATGTCGCGGAACGGCAAGGTGGGCTCGCCGACGACAGTCGAAGAATAGGTGGCGATAGTGCCGCCAATAGCAATGCACTTCATGATTTCTGGCAGGTTGGCCCCAAATTCGACTTCGACAACGCGGTCGACTCTGTCGCCTGCATTAGCGGCGACAACGGATTCGCCCCAATTTTCTTCGCGATGATTGACCACCGCATCCGCGCCAAGCTGCAGGCAGAGTTCTTTGTCTGCTGCGTTGCTTGCCGTTGCAATAACCGTTGCGCCGCCGAGCTTTGCCCATTGGATGGCGTAGTAACCAACTCTACCGGCTCCGCCTGTAACAAGAATGGTTTTTCCTACGACTTCACCGTCGGCATAGACGCAGCGATGTGCTGTCATTATCGGAATGCCAATACAAGCACCTACGTCGAAAGAGCACTCATCTGGCAGGGCTGGCGCGCGAATAGAATCAATTGCTACATAGTCGGCTGCACTGCCAAGGCGCCGACCATACTGAGCTTGGTAGACAAACACGCGCTCGCCGATTCTCGTTTGATCTACTCCCTCACCAACGGCTTCGATGACACCGGCGCCGTCGCTGTGTGGGATGACAAGTCCGCCGTCGAGGAGAGTGGGAAAGGCGCCAGCCCGCTTCTTTACGTCGGATGGATTGACGCCAGTGGTGTGAAGTCGCACAAGCACTTCACCGGGTCCGGCTTCGGGTTTTGGGAGATCGCCTACGATAAGCGCCTCATTTGCCGAACCAAACTTTTCGAACCACGCTGCTTTCATGTTGTTACTCCTACTCGAATACTTGTTTAGTCTATCCAGTTGGATAAACCTTCGGTATGACCGTCGATAGCTAACGCCTGGCCTGAAATATTGTGTCCTGCTGGGGAGCAAAGGAACTTGACCGTGTCGGCAATTTCTTTGGCGTCTACAAACACGCGCATCGAACTCTGACGAAGATACACATCGCGTATCGCACTCGGTGCAACCCCTCTCTCTTGTGCATCGCGCTCGATTACTCCATCTATTCGAGGCCCTTTTACGCTGCCGGGGCAGATCGCATTGACGTTAACTCCATCGGGCCCCATCTCCATAGCCCATGTTTTGGTGAGGCCGATTAGCGCCCATTTGGCTGCAACATAGGGCGAGCGAAGCGGGAACCCAAAGAGAGCCGCATTCGAGGCAATGTTAATTATGCTTCCCCGCGCCTTCTTGATGAAAGGTGTCGCTCTGCGCGTCGCATAAAATGCCGCATTAAGGTCGATCGCGATAGTCCTATCCCAGTCAGCAGGGGCAATATCTTCCACAGCGGCAGTTGGACCGGCGACACCGACATTGTTGACCAAAATATCTAAGCGGTTGCTGTGTGCGCCGATTTCGTCGAAAAGGCGATCAACTTCGGCAGGGTCAGCTGCGTCGCAGCAGGTGCCCTCAAAGTCTGGATTGGCTTCCAGACACGCAGCGATTGCCTGTGGGTCGATGTCACAAATATGAACTTTGATCCCTTCGGCCGCTAGGCACTCTGCTATTGCTCTGCCGATGCCATTTGCTCCGGCGGTAACGAGCGCAACGCGTTTCTCATCCATGTTTTAACTCTCTAAAGTCAACACTCAGCGTGGGTGGACTAAAACCGAGGCGCGCTGGGCAAAGATTAAATGTTTTTCGAGTCTCTCAGCCAAGAGTACAAGCATGCAATTGAATAAATCGTCACTATGCATGAATATTTCTCAAGACTTGACTCGCCATCGGTTATGAAATAAAAGCATAGGAGCAATTCATGCAATAGATTTTCTAATAAGGCATTTGATTCAAGGAGGGTGTTTGACCGGATTTCAGCAGCGCAGAAAATTGCCTCCGCTTAATGCGCTTCGCGCATTTGAGGCGGCGGCGCGCCACCTCAGCTTTAAAGATGCGGCACACGAGTTGAGCGTGTCGCAATCGGCTATTAGTCATCAGGTTAAGTCCCTAGAGCAGTCACTTAATACGCATCTATTTACACGAAAAACCCGCGCCGTAGAGCTTACTCGTAAGGGTAAGCTGCTCTATCCGATCGTGCGTAATTCGTTCGATAGCATCGCAGAGGGCGCGCAGCTTATTCTCGAAGAGGCGTCGGTTTCGGTGCTTACACTGCACGTTTACTCGACTTTCACGATGCGATGGCTACTTCCGCGGTTACCACGGCTGCAAGAGTTCGATTCGAGTATTCAGGTGCGCCTTCACACGTCGCAGTCGGATGTCAATTTCGCACAAGAAGATATCGATGCGGGAATCATGGTCGGGCAACCCGTAGACAGCAATCTACACTACGACCATTTGTTCGACTGTGAATTGTTTCCGGTCTGCAGCCCAGCTTTTCTAGAGCGTCATGGGCCCTTCGAAACCCCAGAGCAGCTTGCCGGCCACCCAATTTTGCAAGTCTACCCCTCGGCCGGTGACTGGCATGTGTGGCTCGAAGGAAACAACGTGCGTGGCGTTTCTCCCGACAGCGGTTTGCAACTCGAAAGCTATGATGTCGCCCTGTCGAGCGCCACGCAAGGAATAGGCATAGCCCTTGGACAGCAGCCGTATATTTCAGATGAGATAGAAACGGGAGCGCTTATCGAGATATTTCCTAAGCTAAGGCTTAAGAATCCTAATCGCTGGTATTTAGTCTGCCGAAACGAAAAGCGAGACTCACCCAAGCTGGCCGCGTTTAGGCGGTGGTTGTTTTCACAAATTGAAGTGGACGATCAGCTATCAACTCGCTCGATTGGATAACGTTCAAGCACCGGCCCTAACGCTTCTTTCAGTGGATCGAGCCACTTTTCAAACGCCTGCCATTGCCCCATTCCACTTGCATAGATGGGTTGCCTAACCTGCTCCGAACTCGCAGTTCTAACAGCGCGTTTATTGTTATAGAACTCCAAACACGATTCCTCGAAAGGCAGTCCGCAGTAATCCAAAATCTTGCGCACCTGTGTTTCGGTGTCGTTAACCATGTCTTCGTACTGAACACGTAAAACGCGGCCAGGTAATACCGCGTCCCAATGATCCATAAGAGAAACATAGTCGCGGTAGTAGTTACCTATTCGTCTTTGACCGTAAGTAAAGCCTTGGCCTGAAGCAAACAGCTGCTTAAATCCACTAAAGCAGCAATCGAGCGGATGGCGCCTTGCATCAATGATTCGGGCGTTCGGAAGAATAAGATGAATAAGTCCAATATGACTGAAGTTGTTGGGCATCTTATCGATAAAATACGGCTTCTGGGTTACGCGTTGAATCGCTGTGCTGTCGATATAGCCTTGTCCGTAACCTTCGATCTCCTCACTGCTTGAACGAGCAAGCCCGCCCGGATAGCGTGACGGGTCACCTCTTTTCGCTTTGCCTGAGAGTTTACGCGCAAGGGCAATGATGTCGGCGAGTTCGGCTGTGCCTTCGACCAGAGAGTGGCTTGCGAGTATTTGCTCGATAAGTGTGGAGCCCGAGCGAGGGAGGCCGACGATGAAAATGGGGTCTTTTCTGTCGCACCCTTTACCTTGATATTTTGCAAAAAAAGAGTCAGAGAAAAAGGCTTTGAGTTCTTCGGTATCGCTGTGAAACTTTTGACTGTCCCACGGAACATTTCTTCCTCTTACCTGATTACCCTTAACATACGCGGCCATTGCCGCTTGATGATTGCCGCGGTCTTCCTGAGCCTTGCCGAGTGAGAAGAGGAGATGGTAGTAGTCTCTAAACTCGCAGGCGCTGTCATTAAGCAGCTCTTCAATATGAGCGATCTGTTCATCGCTGAACCGATACGTTTTAAGATTAGCTAAGCTGTAGTATGCCTCGCCGACGCCAGTCGCGACCTCGACGCACTTTTCATAAGCCACGATGCAATCCTCGGTACGTCCAACCGCGCGCAGCGCGTGTCCATAGCTGAGGTAAGCTTGCCTATGATCTGGCCTAAGTTTGAGCACTGATTCGAAAAGCTCAATGGCCTCTTCGTATTCGTTCACCTCGACAAGCGTCGCTGCTTTTAGCATGCGCCAGTCAAGCCGACTCGAATCAAGCGCGAGTAGGTGGTCGAGTTGTTCCCGCGCCTCCTCATATCGATGCCGCTTGTAGAGGGCATTGGCCCACCCGTAGCGCGCCTCGGTGTATTTAGGTGCTAGCTCGACGGCTCTTGCTAGGAGTTTTTCGCCATCGCTTAGCGCGCCAAGGGCGATGCCGACTTCGCCTAAGAGGCGAATGCCATTAACGTCTGCTGGATTATCCTTAACATAGGGGCGAAGAATAGCCTCCGCTTTTCCAAACTGATTGGCCGCTATATGCTCGGCAGCTTTGATAAGATCTGCAGAGTAGGGCTTTTGGCTTCGTGTCATGTATGCGCTCGGCTCCGCGGGCTTTTTGCTGAGTGTAATAGATCACACCAAAAAAATCGCCGCAGTCAATTAAGACCTGCGGCGCAGAGGAGAGTCGTCCTATTTACACGGGACGCACTACTTGAAACGCATACCAACACTCACACCAAGGGTTCGAGGTCGATTAACTGTGACGAGGCGTTGAATATCCGCGCTGTTGATAAATAACTGCGCAACCTCATTGGTAAGATTGTCGCCGAAGACTGTGAAATACCAGTTGTCCGCGTCGAATCGCCAAGTGGCATTGAGCAGACCGTATCCGTCCATCTGTTCACGATTAGATAGAAACAAGTCGTTCCACATGCTGTCGGTATAGGCGTAGTTCAATTGGAGAGTCGAAGGCATATCGAACATATTGACCGAGTAGCGAGCCGATAAAGTGAATTTATTATCGGGTGTAAAAGGCAGATCCTGCCCGCTTCGCGCGTCTGGTTCGGTCGCTGTGTTGTTAGCAAAATAGTTCTCGGTGAGCTCAGCTTGATTGTAGGCGTAGGAAAGCGAGAGCTCTAAGTTTTCTGTTGCGAGGTAAGTCGTATCAAATTCGATACCCTTACTTTCTGCTGTGCCAACATTGTCCACAAGGCCCAGAAGAGAGATTTCTCTATTAAAGAAACCGAGCTGTATATCGTCCCAGTCCATTAAGTAAGCCGCAGCGTTTAGGCGCAGGCGCCCATCCATTAACGTGCTCTTAAAGCCAACTTCATAGCTTTCTAGGTAATCGGGATCGAATGTGTCGCCGACGCCAGGTGCTCGATTGGCGCCGCCTGGTCGGTATCCCTCTGCGTAGTTGCCGTAGACCATCACCGATTCGTTCAGGTTATAGCTAAGATTAAGTTTGAGTATGCCATCATCGTATTCGGCTTTGCTTGCAACATTATCTGGTGGTCTGTTGTCGTCGAATGCGTAACAGCAGTTGGGCCAGAATACGGTGCCGACAAAGCCATCAAGGGTCGTTTCACCGTCGAACTGTCTATAGCCAAGAGTTGCGGTGAGGTCTTCGGTGAGGCGGTAGTTGATCTCGCCAAACAGAGCGATTTCAGAATCATTACGCACCTGATCGGTTTGGAAATAGAGATCGTTGAGTACCGCAGCCCCTCGATTAATCGGTGGCACAGACCACTGGCTATCGAAGGTTGTTTCTTGCTCAGAGAAAAACGCACCTACGATCCAGTCTAATCTCTCGCCTTGCGAAGCAAGCCTGAGTTCGTGTGTCTGAAATTGCAGTTCCGAGAAGTTTGAATACTGGATGCTGGGGTCTACACACGGGCCGAAATAGGAAACGTAGCAGGTGTAGTAAGGCTCGACTGCGCCATCAATTGAGTAATGCGAATAATCGCTGTAGGTATCGAAATCGCGATCGAGGTAAGAGCCAGCATAGGTTAGATCAGCGAACCCTAAGTCTCCTTCGAGCGTAAGAGCGAATTGCGACCACTCATCGGTCTGTTTGTCTTCAAAGAAACGCGCGACTTCGAAGTCATCGAGATTGACCGGGTCATGGTCCCACACACCGTCTGATTCGAGTTCTTGAAACATTGCCGAGGCTGTCGCAGTCCAGCTATCTGTTAAGTCAACTTTAAGTGCGGCTCTCAAGCCTTGCTTATTCGCTTCATTGAAGTCGTCTTCGACGAAGCCTTCATTAGTCCGTGTTATTCCGCTAGTTGGAAAAGTGATGCTGCCAGGGACTGCATCGATATAGCCGCCATCTTCATCCCACCAAGCGGTAAGGCGAAGTGCTGCGCGATCGCTGATCGGAATGTTCACGAAACCCTCGGCCATGTAACCATTGCCGCCTTGCGAAATAGTTTCTGTACTGAGATCGAAGCCCGCATCGAAGCTTTCGGTATCGGGCTGGTTAGTAATAATCCGAAGATTGCCAGCCTGCGATGAGGCGCCATAGAGCGTGCCCTGAGGACCCATTAAAACCTCAATGCGCTCGACATCGTATACATGCATATCTAGGTTGAATCCGATCGCTGTCACCGGTTGCTCGTTTAGGTAAACCGCAACCGAAGGGCCTTGCAGCGATTGATTAGAGTTGCCGCCTTCGGAGATGCCGCGCATAAATAGGTTGGCCTGTCCTGGGCGCCGCTGCGTGTAAGACACCGAGGGCAACTGCTTTACATAGTCTTGAAAATTATTAATGTTTAGATCGTCGAGGGTGCTTTGATTGAGCGCAGTAATTGAAGACGGGACCTTCTGCAGGTCTGTCGCGCGCTTCGTTGCCGTAACGATAATTTCTTCGAGACGAATAGGCTCTTGAGCGAGAGACAGCGAAGGAACCGCCAGCGCCGCAACAAGTGTTGTGCGAGAAGCTTGTTTAATATGCCAAGCAAGTTTTTTCGGTGAAGAAGGAACGTGGTGCACTATCCGATTGGGTAGCCTTTTAACCATGGCGAACTCTCCTGTCGCAATTTGACTGATTTTCTATTTTTAACTTTTCAGTAAAACTTATCTCCCGACCGTACTGTGCGATTCGGGGGTGCGGCAAACGAAGATTATTTCAGTATGAGTGAACTAATTTCACCTATAACATTCGAGAGGTGGAAGAGAGGAGCGTCCAAGAAATCGGTTAGAGACAAGACCGAGTAATACTCGTCATCGAAGACTGCCAATATGCTGTCAACATCGCGTTAAATGACTAAATCTGGCGCTTCTTCGGCACCACTTAAAGATGCCGAGCGGCGACCTATCATGTAGAATACCTGCGCTAAATCAAGCCCATTTGACGCCTTTGTCCGGAGTAGAAGATGTTTAAGACCGATGTCAGCCTCGCCGAGTTCGATCCTGAAATAGCTGTAGCCATGGAGGCCGAGCGTGTTCGGCAAGAAGAGCACATTGAACTGATCGCTTCAGAGAATCATGCGAGCCCCTTTATCATGGAAGCTCAGGGCTCTGTCTTGACGAATAAATACGCCGAAGGCTACCCCGGTAAGCGTTACTACGGTGGCTGCGAACACGTTGACGTGATTGAGCAGCTCGCGATCGATCGCGCTAAACAACTCTACAACGCCGACTATGCAAACGTGCAGCCTCACTCCGGTTCGCAGGCAAACGCAGCTGTTTACATGGCGCTGATGCAGCCGGGCGATACTGTGTTGGGCATGAGCCTCGCCGACGGTGGTCACCTTACCCACGGTGCAAGCGTGAGCTTCTCCGGGCGTATCTACAATGCCGTGCAATACGGGCTCAATGCCGAAACGGGCGAGATCGATTACGATCAAGTTGAACGCCTCGCACACGAGCACAAGCCGAAGATGATAATGGCCGGTTTCTCTGCCTATTCTAAAATCGTCGACTGGCAGCGATTTCGCGATATCGCCGATGCTGTCGGTGCGTGGTTTGTCGTCGACATGGCACACGTCTCGGGTCTAATCGCGGGCGGCGCTTACCCAAGTCCCGTTAACATTGCCGACGTCACAACATCGACTACACACAAGACACTGCGTGGCCCGCGTGGCGGCATCATTCTCGCTCGCGCTAACCCCGAGCTAGAGAAGAAGCTAAATTTTGCCGTATTCCCCGAAAGCCAAGGCGGCCCCTTGATGCATGTGATCGCTGCCAAGGCGATCTGCTTCAAAGAAGCGATGAGCGATGAGTTTAAAGCGTATCAGGCGCAGGTTGTTGCAAATGCGCGTGAGATGGCGAAAGGATTCATGGCGCGCGGCTATGAGGTTGTCTCGGGCGGTACCGATGATCATTTGTTCTTGCTGAGCCTGATCAAGCAAGACATCACAGGTAAAGATGCCGACGCAGCCCTGGGGCGTGCGAACATCACCGTGAACAAGAATGCTGTACCGAACGATCCGAAATCGCCTTTCGTCACAAGCGGCCTGCGCATCGGGTCGCCGGCAGTCACGACGCGCGGATTCAAAGAAGCCGAGGTCGCTGAGATGACCTCGTGGATGTGTGATGTATTAGATAACATCGAAGATGAAACAGTCATTGCCGAGGTAAAACAGAAAGTTCTCGAGCTCTGCTCGCGCTTCCCTGTTTACGGCTAGGCCATCATTCGATTACCGAGGCTCGCCTGCCGGTGCTGGCAGCGAGCAAATTCGCTTAAACGGAACCTGAGCTATGCATTGTCCTTTTTGTAGTGCGGTCGACACCAAAGTAATCGATTCGCGGCTCGTCGCCGAGGGCAATAATGTGCGCCGTCGCCGCGAATGTATTACCTGCGCCGAGCGCTTTACGACCTACGAAGCGGCCGAGCTGGTGATGCCGCGAATTATTAAAGCGGGGGGCATACGCGAGCCTTTTAACGAAGACAAAATGACAGCAGGCTTGATGAAAGCTTTAGAGAAGCGCCCCGTCAGCATCGAGCGTGTCGAAGAGGCTGTGACCAAAATCAAGGCAAGCTTGCGTGCAACGGGCGAACGTGAAATTGATTCGCGTGCGGTGGGCGAACTCGTGATGAGTCAGCTGCGCGACCTAGACGAAGTCGCGTTTGTGCGTTTCGCGTCGGTGTATCGCAGCTTCAAAGACCTTGACGAATTTCGTCAGGAGATTGATCGCTTATCAAACGAGGAAAAACCCGAGGCGTAGAACAGGCTGTGATGTTAAAAACACACTGCACAGAAAACGCCTCGCTTTCTCCATTCTTTTAGCGCCTAAGGCATCCCCTTATGCAAACCCTACGTAATACCGAGCTCGACGCGCTACAGGCAGCGTGGCCGCAGCATATGCAGCGCGCGATTCAACTCGCAGCGTCGGTATTTAGTGCTGCTCCTAATCCCCGCGTAGGCTGTGTCATCGTTGGTGGTAATGCGGAGGCAGGAGACAGCGTATTAGGCGAAGGCTGGCATCAGGGCGCAGGGTTGCCTCACGCAGAGCCCGTAGCGATTGCTAATGCGATTCGTCTTGCGGCAGGCTCGACGGCTTTCGTGACGCTCGAGCCCTGTTGCCATACAGGCCGCACAGGGCCTTGTAGCTCGGCGCTTATCGAGGCTGGCGTAAGCCGCGTTGTTATAGCGAGTAAAGACCCGAATCCGAAAGTGAGCGGTGGTGGGATTGCTGCGTTAGAGGCGGCGGGAGTAGAGGTCTTTTTTTTACAGGACTTCGAGGACGGCGCGCGGCGGTTGAATCGTGGTTTTTTCAGTAGGCTAGAGCGGCGCAGGCCTTTCGTTCGATGCAAGCTTGCGATGAGTTTAGATGGTCGCACAGCGCTGGCGAATGGCGAGAGCAAATGGATAACCGGCGCAGAGGCGCGCAGCGACGTGCAACGACTTCGCGCTGAGTGCGACGCCATCGTGACCGGAATCGAGACGGTTTTAGCCGACGATCCAGCGATGACCCTGAGACAGGCAGAGCTCGGACTGAACGCACAGCAATTGGTCTGGAATGAACTGCGGTTGTCTAACCCCCCGCTGCGCGTTGTTCTCGATAGCCGTGGGCGCTTGAGTGAGACAGCTAAGATAGTCACAGAGCCCGGGCGCTGCATTGCGTATAGGCTCGATGGCGCGAATAGCTCTGTAGAGGCGTCATCGCCTATCGCGGTGCGCTTAGCGCCGAATAGCGGCGAGTCGGTGTCGAGAGTGAGCCTGCTGTCTGTGCTAGAATCGCTCGCTGAGCTAGATGAATGCAATGAGGTTTTGGTCGAGGCTGGCGCGACGTTGAGTGGCAGTTTTATCGAGGCCGGGCTTGTCGACGAATTGATCGTTTTCATTGCACCAAAACTGCTAGGCAGCGACGGCAGACCTTTGCTGGGAATGAGCGGCCTAAACGAGTTGAGTGATGCGATTGAGTTTAAAGTCGAATCAGTCGAGCAGGTCGGCGCCGACATCAAGGTCACGCTCAGGCCTCGCTAATTTTACGTGGTGCGAAGATACGCGGCGTAAAAAGAGTAAACCTTGTTAGTTTGTTAGGTTGTTAGTTAGTTCGTTAGAAGGTGAATCATGTTTACAGGAATTATCGAAGCTACCGGCTCAGTCGCTAACCTTACGCGTGTCCGCGAAGAGTGGCGACTTTTGGTCTCAGCCGGCGGCCTGTCGCTCGCCGATGTAAAGCTAGGCGATAGCATTGCCGTTAACGGTTGCTGCCTCACGGTTGTCGAGTTTGATGAGCATCAGTTTGCCGCCGACGTGTCTAACGAGACGATGAATTGCACAAGCCTCGGCCAGCTCAAAACAGGATCGCGCGTTAATCTTGAGAAGGCGATGCAGGCGACAAGCCGATTCGGCGGGCACATAGTAAGCGGTCACGTTGATGGCGTGGGTTCGCTTGTCAGTTCCGCGCCAGACGGGCAGAGCATCCGTCTCATCTACGAGGCGCCTAAAGAACTCGCGCGTTATATTGCCGGCAAGGGTTCGATCTGCATCGACGGGACTAGCCTCACGGTTAATGCGGTAAACGGTGCGCAGTTTACTGTGAACGTGATTCCGCACACGCAGGTTGAAACCATCATCGGCGAGTATGTGGTTGGCCAGAAAGTGAATCTCGAGGTAGACCTCGTCGCTCGCTATCTAGAGCGATTGATGCTTGGCGACAAGGCAGCAAATGAGCATGGCTGGAAAGAACAGGCTGGCGGGATCGATGCCGAATTTCTCGCCGAACACGGCTATAAGTAGCGCTATCGGCAGCGCTTATCGAACGCGGCACTGACTTACGACTCGCGCCAAAAATCACTAATGAGAGTTAACGATTAGCTCCAAGGAAATTATTCCAACGTCATGAAATTGAATACAGTCGAAGAAATCATCGAAGACATTCGCCAAGGCAAAATGGTCATCCTTATGGACGACGAAGATCGCGAGAACGAAGGCGACCTGATTATCGCGGCCGAATGCATCACTACGCCCGATGTCAATTTTATGGCGACCAATGCGCGCGGCCTCATTTGTCTGACGCTCACGCGCGAGCGCTGCGAATTTCTTAAGTTGCCTCTCATGGTTGATGAGAACAACACGCCTTACAGCACAAACTTTACGGTGTCGATAGAAGCTGCGTCGGGCGTAACAACCGGAATCTCCGCGGCCGACAGGGCGCGCACTATTCAAGTGGCAGTCGATCGTGCCAGCGAGCCGAGCGATATCGTTCAGCCGGGACACATTTTTCCGATCATGGCGCAACCTGGTGGCGTTCTGCGCCGCGCGGGGCACACCGAGGCTGGCTGCGATCTAGCCCGACTAGCGGGTCTTAGCCCTGCGGCTGCGATTGTCGAAATAATGAATGAAGACGGGACGATGGCGCGCCGCCCCGATCTCGAAATTTTCGCCGAAAAACACGGGTTAAAAATCGGTACGATCGTTGACCTTATCCATTACCGCATCGCTAACGAGCAGACTGTCTCGCTTGTCGGCACCGAGAAAGTGCAGACACAGTTCGGTGAATTTGACTGCCATACCTACCGCGACTCCATTAGTGGCAGTATGCACCTTGCGTTTACCAAGGGTGAGATCAAGGCAGACGAACCCGCGCTCGTGCGCGTGCACATTCCTAATACGGTTCGCGATATCTGCGAGGTGTATAATGCCGAACGCACCAGCTGGTCGTTCTCGAGCGCACTTAAGCGCATCAACGAAGAAGGAAGCGGTGTCGCCGTGTTATTATCCGGCGACGACTACGGCCAGCCGCTGGAACAAGACATTGCCTCTGCACTCGCGCGCGACAAAGAGTCTAGCGCGGTGAGTCGCAGCGGTAGCGACGTAACCATTGGCACAGGCTCGCAGATTCTGCGTGACCTAGGTGTCGGCAAGATGCGACTGCTGAGCTATCCGGCGCGTTTTAACGCGATTTCGGGCTTCGACCTCGATATCGTCGAATTTGTCGAATTTGAAAAATAAAATTTAATACCCTCACCCGCGCAGCGAGATGAGTGAACAGAGAGAGTAAAGAGATGAGCACAATCAAGACAATCGAAGGCACATTCGTTAACGCATCGGCGCGCTATATTATTGCAGTCGCTCGCTGGAACGGTTTCGTTGTTGAGAGCCTTTTAGAAGGCGCGCTCGACACACTGCGCCGCCACGGTGTAGCCGACAAAGATATCTTGATCGTCAGGGTTCCTGGTGCGTTCGAACTGCCTCTCGCCGTTAAGAAGCTCGCCTCGCGCGACGACTGTGACGCGGTTATTGCACTCGGCGCGGTTATTCGCGGTGGTACGCCGCATTTCGAATACGTTGCGGGCGAATGTGTTAAAGGCTTAGGTCAGGTGTCGCTCGATTCGGGCAAGCCGGTGACGTTTGGCGTGCTCACGGTTGATAGCATCGAACAGGCAATCGAACGCTCAGGCACCAAAGCTGGCAATAAAGGCGCCGAGGCGGCTATCACGGCCGTCGAGATGGTTAGTCTACTTCGTCAGTTGGACGCGTAATGACCGCACCCATTAGTCAAGCGGCCGCCGGCGCCTTTGCCGCTAAGTCGCGCATTCCAATTGCGCAGCGCCGTAAAGCGCGCCGTCTCGTTGTGCAGGCGATGTACCAGCACTTGTTGTCGGGGTCGACTCCGGGGGCGATCGAGGAAGAGTTTCGCGAAGAGCACACCGGCAAGGTCGACTGGGAGTATTTTACCGAGATCTTAGGCGGCATCGTAAGTCAACGCGCTGAGCTTGATGCGCATATCGAGCCGTTACTCGACCGTAAGGCTTCGGCGCTCGACCCCATTGAGCAAGCCGTGCTTTATCTTGGCACTTACGAATTCGCCAACCGCATCGATGTTCCTTACCGAGTGGTCATAAACGAGTGTATCGAGCTTGCTAAGGTCTTCGGTGCCACCGATGGCCATAAATACATAAACGGTGTTTTGGACAAACTGGCGCTGACGCTCAGGCCACTCGAGACCAAAAGCCGCGCCTAGATCGAGGCCTCACCCGTGTCCTATTCTGAGTTCGAACTCATCAGACGCTGCTTCGTCGATGAAGGCTTAGGCTTTGATCGCGAAGGTGTCGTGCTTGGCATAGGCGATGACGCAGCGATCGTTCAACCCCCCAACGGCATGGCGATTGCCCTGTCGCTAGACACCCTTGTCGAAGGCGTTCATTTTCTCAAACACGCGCCTGCCAGATTGCTCGCTCGACGCGCGCTCGCGGTTAACCTAAGTGATATTGCCGCCATGGGTGCAGAACCGCTGTGCTTTACTCTTGGCCTTACGCTCCCCGAAAGCGACGACGGCTGGGTGGCCGAGTTTGCCGCAGGGTTGCTCGAAAGCGCTAGGCAGTTTAACTGTCCTCTCATCGGCGGCGACACGACGCGTGGGCCTCTTGCCATTACGATTCAGGTTCACGGCATGGGTCGGGCGGAGTCATTTTTGCGCAGATCGTCGGCGCGCGTAGGCGATCTGGTCTGTGTGACCGGCACGCTCGGCGATGCGGCAACTGCTTTGCTTTTGCTAGGGTGTGAATCCCACCTTGGCCCGCAATTCGCTTTCACATCGCGCCCGAATAAAACGCAAGAGCAAGCCCTCTTAGCGAGATACTATACACCGCAGCCACGAACCGACTTCGCGCAGCAGGCTCGCGAGCAAATCAACGCGTGCATCGATCTGTCCGACGGGTTGCTTGGTGACCTTGCACACATTCTCGAGGCGAGCTGCGTAAGCGCACAATTAGATCTCGAGGCGCTGCCGTATTCCAAGACCTTAATGGCGGTGCTTTGCGCCGAACAGCGCGAGCGCGCAGCGCTTGGCGGCGGCGATGACTACGAACTGTGCTTTACGGTGGCGCCGGAGTCGCTTTCTGGCGTGCAAGATATCGCGCGTGCGTTGGCACTGGCTGTGACCCCAATCGGCGTTATTGCCGAAGGCTCGGGGCTTACGCTGAGCAGGGCAGGTGAGGCGATTGAGCTGGGGTCTAATGCCTATCGTCATTTCTGATTTAGGCCTACGAATAGCAAACCAACTCAGAGAGTGACACTTAATAAAATGGGAAACGAGAGCAAGATGGCTAACCTAACGCCGCGATCGGTTTGGACAAACCCAATTCATTTTTTGGCGTTTGGGCTTGGTAGCGGCGCAGCGCCAGTGGCGCCTGGCACCTTTGGCACGCTGGCAGCAATGCTTCTCTACTGGCTCGCTCCGCCGCTGCCGCCATTGGTCTACGGCGCGATACTCGTCGTTACCACAGTGATTGGTATTTGGCTGTGTGGCCGAACGTCTAAAGACCTTGGTGTGCATGACCATGGCGGCATCGTCTGGGACGAATTTGTCGGCTATTGGATTACGATGTTTATGGCGCCAGCAGGCGTGGTTTGGATGCTTGTGGGCTTCGCTCTCTTTCGCGTCTTAGATATAGCCAAGCCTTGGCCCATAAAATGGGCCGATGAGAAAGTCGAAGGGGGCCTAGGCATCATGCTTGATGACGTAATAGCGGGTATACTTGCCTGCTTATGCCTACAGAGTATCGCTTTGCTAGTCGGTTAGCAGTCTCCGCCTAGCCATTCTTAAGCCTCGCAAGTGAGCTTCGCAAGCCTGACTCTTGCTTGGGAGCGATGGCCACATTGCAGCGATCGAATTACAGCCGCGCTAACTATGCAGCGGCAGAGGAAAAGTCTTTTGTCAGTTAAGTTTGTAGCATCCGCCGAGCTTCCCACACAGTGGGGGCAATTTACCCTGCACGGTTTCGAAGACGACAGCACAGGCAAAGAGCATGTTGCTTTGGTCTGCGGCGATGTCACAGGCGATGAGCCTGTGTTGTGCAGAATTCATAGCGAGTGCTTAACCGGCGACTGCCTATTTAGCCTGCGCTGCGATTGTGGTCCTCAGCTACAATACGCCATGAAGGAAGTTGGCGAATTAGGCCGCGGCATGATTCTCTATTTGCGCCAGGAAGGGCGCGGTATTGGCCTTCTCAATAAAATCAAAGCGTATGCACTGCAAGACAGCGGCGCCGATACTGTCGAAGCAAACGAGCAGTTAGGCTTTGCGGCAGACGGGCGTGAATATGAAATATGCAAACCGATGCTAGAACACCTTGGTGTTAGCGCGCTGCGATTACTCACTAATAATCCTGCTAAGGTAGATTCTCTCAAAGCGATGGGATTCGACGTGCCGGAGATCGTGCCTATCCAGACCGGCTCGAACCCGCACAATGAGGGCTATCTGTCGGTTAAGGTAGCGAAGATGGGCCACCTCTTAAAATAAGCACGCATCTATTGAAGAGTCACGCGGCCATGACCGACGCTAAGACAGACGCTAAACGAATAATCATCGTCGATTTACTGAGACACGGCGAGCCCGAAGGCGGCGATATACTCAGGGGCCGAATCAACCCGAAGCTCACGCCTACTGGCTGGCGCCAGATGAGCACCTCAGCTGCGCTCACACTCGACCCCAATGCTGCCTACGCAGCTGAACTTGGCCTACTTGCGCCAGTTAGCCCAACTCCCTTAACGCCTCGCTGGACTAAAGTGATTTCTTCGCCGCTCGCACGTTGCCAGCATTTTGCCGCGCACGCCGCCGCTGCCCATACGCTTACCCCGCACGTTGAAGACCGCTGGCAAGAAATTGACTACGGTGATTGGGACGGTATGCCAATCGACGAATGGCGTAAAATTGCGGCGCCGCAGTTTGCCGAGTTTCGCCGCGACTTGTCTAAACTTGCGCCGCCGAATGGCGAGAATTATCTCGACTTCAAAGACCGCATACTTGGCGCATGGGCAGATATTGCGACAGAACCCGATGGCGGACACGTGTTGGTCGTGACTCATGGTGGGGTATTACGAGTCGTGCTGCCGACTGTGCTCGGCATGCCGCTGAACAAAAGTTTTCCGCTGCACATTCCCTTCGCGAGTTTTTCGCGGGTAAGGCTCGAAGTAGTAGGCGAGAAGGTAAGCGCGAGCCTGCTGTTTCATAATGCTGCCGAGTATCCCTCGAACTAGCCCTCGCAATAGCGCTTTCTTTTATCGGATTACTGACCTGCGCCCTCGCGCTGCAATGCCCTCGCCGTAGCAATTTGCTCGCACAAAATCTCTGCGCCTTGTAAAACTCGAGGACTATGTCGCTGGGTTAAATCGGGGTCGATGAAAACCACCTGCCGGTTTGCGACAGCCGTAATGCTCGGCCATTCATCCCACGTGTCGAGCCAAGCAGGGCGCCGCTCGTCGATACCACTCGCGACGATAAGCTCGGGGTCGCGCAGCAGAACGGCTTCGAGATTCACCTTGGGCGCGAGCGCCGACAGCTCGCCGAAAACATTGATGCCACCGCATAACTCAATGAGGTCATTGGTTAGCTCGGCGCCGCCCGCGGTCATCAGCGGTCGGTCCCACACCTGATAAAAAACGCGTACCGGGGACTCAGCGCGATAGCGTGTTGCTAGCCGGGCAAGCGTTGTCTCGTAATCATCGATCGCTGCACTTGCATCCGCTTCGGTGCCCGCGAGTTGTCCTAGTTTGGTCAGCTGGGTCGGAATCGAGTCGAGGAACTTTGGCTCGGCCACATAGACGGTGAGGCCTAAATTCTCGAGCGCCTCGATAGTCGAGCGTGGATTGCCTGTAAGCCAAGCGACGACGAGATCGGGTTTTAATTCTAAGATGCGTTCGATATCGAAACGGTCGAAGCGGCCTATTAAAGGAAGACTCAAGGCTTCCTCGGGGTAGTCGCTGTATTCGACTACGCCAACTAATTTACTCCCTGCGCCGGCGACATAAAGCAGTTCGGTCAGTGAGGGGGCGAGGCTGATAATTCGCTCGGCAGGCTGTGCTAGCTGGATGCTGACCCCGCGGTCATCGATGACCTCGATGGTTGGCGGTAGAGGAGTCTGCTGCGCCGACCCCGCATCGACAGTATCGCTCTGCTGTGCCACTGCGCTGAGAGGGGTGAGAAGCGCAAAAAGAGTGCGCAGCAGTGCTAAGCCTGCGCGCTTCCGCCGCGGCTTAGTAGGCGTTAAGAGGCGACTCAGTAGTCGATCCCCTTCTGTACCTTTACGCCCGAATAGAACGCGTGTTTGTTATCGCCAAGCTCGGTTACCGTGTCGGCAATTTCGATCAGCTCTTTTGCCGCATTGCGACCAGTGACGATCACGTGTTGACCCTCTGGTCGATTCTCGAGCGCCGCAAGTACTTCTTCTTTGTCTAAATATCCGTAGGTCAGCATGTAGGTGAGTTCGTCTAGAATCACGACATCAACCTCAGGATCTTTTAATAGTCGGACGCCATTAGCCCACGTGCTGAGGGCTGCGGCGATGTCGGCTTCGCGGTCTTGGGTATCCCAAGTGAAGCCGGTGTTCATTACATGAAATTCAACCAGCGGGTGTTCGCCAAACAGCATCTGTTCGCCGCATTCCCATTGGCCCTTAATGAATTGCACGACGCCGCAGCGAAGGCCGTGGCCAACGCTGCGAGCGAGCATGCCGAACGCCGAGGAGCTCTTGCCTTTGCCATTGCCAGTCAGAACAACCATCAAGCCTTTGTCGATTGTAGCTGCGGCAATATTGCCGTCGATATAGGCTTTCTTTCGCTCCATCGCGCGCTTATGACGCGCGTTACGTTCGGCAGCAGCCTCGTTCGTGACTTCTTCGTTATTGGCCTGGTCGGTCATTCTTGAGACTCCTTAGTCGTTTCTTTGTTCGCAGTCTATCAAGTTATAGGCTTAAGCGGACGCCTGCGAAAGCGCCCCTATTAGCTGAACGATAGTCGCCGACTTCGCGGTATTGCTCATCAATCGAGTTCTCAAGCCGCACATACAATTCGACGCCTTCACGCAGCGTGTAACTTGCGTTGAGGTCGAGCACGCCAAAATCATCTAAGTCGATAAGCGTTCCCGCCTGTTCGTCTATCGCATTTTGAGAGTGGCGATAGAAGGCGTTAATGCGCAGTTTGCCCGCGGGATCTAGGTAGCTAAGCCCTAAATTAAGCATCTGCTCGGGGCGGCGTAGTCGTGCGAGGCCATTCGCGCGCTTGGTCTTATTGAGCGTAAAGTTGGCCGTAGCGCTGAGGGTTTCGGTTAGGCTAGCGCGAGTCACAAGCTCAATGCCTTCGGAGCGGTTGCGTCCTTCAAACTGCAAATAGCCGCTAAAGCCGGCGAGGTCGAAATCGATTGCGTCTTCGACGTCTTGCTGGAACGCGACGAGTTCGACGACATAGCGATCAGCGCTGTATTCGAAACCAAATTCGAAACCGCTACTTTGCTCGGCATTGAGCGCAAGGCCAGCCGCCGGTGGTGATGCCCAGGGCCCCTCGTTATAAGAAATTTCGTAGAGGCTAGGTGCACGGAATCCGCGGCCGACTGCCCCCTTAAGTTTGAGCGTATTGCCGCCTAGATCGATCAGGTAGGCGCTGCTCAACCGGTAGCTTGTAAACTCGCCGAAGTCTTCGTTGTCGTCTTGGCGAAACCCAAGCGTTATAAACCAGCGCTCGGAGAAGTCGCTAAGCACTTCGGCATAGACACCGCTGTTGTCACGGTCATCGGCGCCATTCACTTCGCGCTCGAGGTCTACGCCGGCAATGAGATCGAAGCCGGGCAGATCGCTCAGCCCCAGCTGATATTCCCAGCGCTCAAGCTCGCCCGCCGCACCAAAGGCGCTGACGCCTTCGGAGAGGTTATCGCGATCGGTTTCGGTTAACGCATAGGCGAGCGACTGAGTGACGCTGCCGGATTGGTAATTCAGCGCGGCGCGACTGCCGGTAAAGTCATAAACCGACAGGCACTCGTTGACCTGATTAAAACCACTAAAACAGCCGTCAAATTGCGATTCGCTCGATGTCTCGCGGCGCACAAGTTCGAGGTCTAGCGACTCGGTCAACTTAACGCCCACGCGTGCATGAATCGTTGTGTTGTCGTAGCCATCGTCGTCGAGTAAATCCGTATCGGACAACCGTGAATTGAAGCCATCGGTACCGAAGTCCGACGCGGCGAGACTGACGTCAACACGCTCGCCGCCGAAGCCCAACTGCGTGCTTAGCTGCTGAGTGCCGCGGGCGCCGCCTTGCGCATCGATTGCACCGCTAAAGCCGCTCTGGTTGGGCGCAGAGCTGATGTTAATCACGCCGCCGGCGTCGGCGCCGTAGCTTAAACCCTGTGGCCCGCGCAGCACTTCGATGCGTCCTATCTCGCTAGCCAGAAGGTGCTCGATCGGTGCGGCGACCTGGGTGCCGCTAGGGTCAGACAGGCGCATGCCGTCGAATACCGTTAGCGTGCGAAAGCCCTGCTCGCCGCGAATCCGCAGTGTCGACAGAGAGCCGACGCCGCCATTGCTCGACGCACCCACGGCGGCAGTCTGGCGAAGAATATCGGTAAGCGTAAAGCTGCCGTAGTCGCGAATCTGCTGCGCATCGACAACCGACACCGACGTCGCTAGCTGACGGCGGGGCACAGGAAAACGATTGCCCACCACGACAAGCTCTTCGATTGAGTCTTGGCTCGTGTTCTGAGCGGCGTTTTGTTGAGATGATTGCGCGAGGCTTATGTTGCTTAAGCTACTAAGCAGCGAGCCTGCGAGAAGCGTGCCGGTAAACAAAGGCGCGCGAGAGAGGCCGCGAAGGCCAGTAAAGAATGACATGTATAACTCCCAATGAAATTCGCCGACACCGAAATGGCGCCTCTGGCAAAAACTTTCATCAGGGAGGGGGACAGGCAGAAGAGCACAGGGCTCCGCCACTGATGTAGCCCTCCGCTGCATCAAGTAAAAAGTCTTTATGGCTGGTATCGGACTTCGAGCGCTCAGAGGAATCTGGGGCGCGCGTTACCGTTGCGGGGGCAGTGTCGGATTCTCACCGACTTCCCAATTAGCCAGCAGTGCTGGCACCAAGAAAGACTTATCAAGCTATTCACTCAATAAATTTAGGTGAATCACAAGATGGCCGCAGTCTATAGAGGGCGGGGGAGGGAGTCAACGTAGACGTGAGGTGAAGCGTTAGCCCGCTAGTCTTGCGCGAATCGCGCGCACGATGCCCTCAGCATCGAGGCCTTCGCCTGCGAGCATTTGAGGGACTTTGCCATGTTCGATAAAGGTATCGCTTAGGCCGAGATTTAGAATAGACGTTTTATAATTTGTAGCAGCAAGGTGTTCGCAGACAGCCGAGCCCGCGCCGCCCATAATCGCGTTTTCTTCGACAGTGACAAGCAGGTCGTGAGTGCTCGCGAGTTCGGCGATGAGTTCAGCGTCGAGGGGTTTTACAAAACGCATATCGGCCACGGTGGCATCGAGGGTTTCGGCTGCAGCAAGCGCCGCTGCTGTGAGGCTGCCGAAGGCGAGGAGAGCGACGTTTTCACCTTTGCGCCTAATAATGCCTTTGCCGATTACTAGCGTGTCGAGGCTGCCGCTTAGCGCAGCGCCCGGGCCTTTGCCTCGCGGATAACGCACCGCGGCGGGGCCTTTGTGCTGATAGCCGGTGCTAAGCATTAAGCGCGTTTCGGCTTCGTCGCTCGGCGTCATCACAACCATATTAGGAATGCAGCGCAGGTAGCTGATGTCGAAGCTGCCTGCGTGAGTTGGGCCGTCTTCGCCAACTAAACCCGCGCGATCGATTGCAAAAAGCACATCTAAGTTCTGCAGAGCAACATCGTGGATTAACTGGTCGTAGGCACGCTGTAGGAAAGTCGAATAGATTGCCACGACAGGCTTCGCACCCTCACACGCCATGCCGGCAGCAAAGGTTACGGCATGCTGTTCGGCGATCGCTACGTCGAAGAATCGGTTTGGGAAGCGCTCGGCAAACTCACGCATGCCCGAGCCTTCGCCCATGGCGGGAGTAATGCCTACAGCCCGATCGTCGGCGTCGGCCATGTCGCAAAGCCAGTCGCCGAACACCTGCGAATAAGTTGGCGAAGGCGCCGTGGCGGCTGGCGCGGCAGAGGCAGGAGTGATCTTGCTCAATGCGTGCATGCCGAAGGGATCGTTCTCGGATTCGGTGTAGCCTTTGCCTTTTTGTGTAACAACATGCAAAAGCTGAGGCCCGCGCAGGGTTTTAATGTTGCTCAGGATCTCGACCAGTTCTTCGGTGTCGTGTCCGTCGACCAGGCCAATGTAATTAAAACCAATCTCCTCGAATAGCGTGCCGGGAGAGACCATGCCCTTCATATATTCTTCGGCGCGATGCACGGCTTTAAGGGCAGGAGGAAGTTTCGACAGCACGCGTTTGCTGCCGCTGCGGATAAAGTTATAGGGCTTGCTCGCCCACATGCGCGCAAAATAGCTAGACAAGCCGCCGACGTTATTCGAGATCGACATGTTGTTATCGTTGAGGATAACGAGCACATTGTCGTCGAGTGCGCCGGCGTGATTGAGCGCTTCGAAGGCCATGCCCGCGGTCATCGCACCGTCGCCTATGATGGCAATCGTGTGACTGTCTTTCGCGCGTCCCTGCTGGCGTTTAGCGGCCATCATGCCTAACGCGGCGCTGATCGAAGTGCTCGAATGGCCCACGCCGAAGGTGTCATAGTCGCTTTCGCTGCGCGTTGGAAAGGCGGCGAGGCCATTTGGCTGCCGCATGGTGAGCATACGCTCGCGGCGGCCGGTTAAAATTTTATGCGGATAGGCTTGATGCCCAACATCCCAGACAAGGCTGTCGTGCGGCGTGTTAAACACATAGTGCAGGGCGATCGTAAGCTCGACGACGCCGAGGCCAGCGCCAAAATGACCGCCGGTTTTACCAACAGAATAGAGCAGGAACTCACGCAGCTCGCGTGCGAGTGTGTCGAGCTGATCGACATCGAGCTCGCGCAGCTTTTCGGTTTCGTCGATCGAATCGAGCAGCGGCGTAATCGGGCGCTCTGTTGGTATTGCGTCTAACATCTAGGCTTAATCCTTGTTGCACGTGCAAGCCGCCCTACGCGGCGCTCAATACAGATTCGTGTTTAATTAAGGCGCTCGACTATATAGTCGGCAAGTCTTCGCAGCGGCTCGGCCTTCTCATCAAAATTCTCTAACGCCTCGGTGGCTTCGCGGGCGAGGTCCTCGGCCTTAGCACGCGCGGCGTCGAGTCCGAGCAGAGATAAATAGGTAGGCTTATTGGCCTCACTGTCCGAGCCCTGTGGCTTGCCGAGTGTCGCTGTGTCGCTTATTTCATCGAGTATGTCGTCGCGCACTTGAAAGGCGAGGCCCAGTTTAGCGGCGTACTCATCTAGGCTCGCAAGAGCCTCAGCGCTGCATTGTTCATGGCTTAACCCGCCTAAACGAACGGCGGCACGAATGAGCGCGCCAGTTTTTAGGCTGTGCATTTTCTCAAGCTGCTCGAGAGTCTGCGCCTCGCCTACGGCTTCGAAGTCTAGCGCCTGTCCGCCGACCATGCCACGCGCACCTGCAGCGGTAGCGAGGCAGGTAATCATCTCTAACCGCTGCTCGCTGCCGACGCCGTTACTCGCGCAGAGAAGCTCGAACGCAAGCGCCTGCAATGCATCGCCAACAAGAATCGCCGTCGCCTCGTCGAATGCTTTGTGCACTGTCGGTTTGCCGCGGCGCAGGTCATCATCGTCCATTGCGGGCAGGTCGTCGTGCACTAATGAATAGCAGTGGATGAGTTCGACGGCCGTTGCTGCGGCATCGGCCTTTTCGACCGTGCCGCCAACGGCGAGGGCGCTGGCATAGGCTAGCAGTGGGCGTATGCGCTTACCGCCATCGGCACAGGCGTGAATCATGGCGTCTTGCAGTTTGGCACTGCCATCCTCGTTCGCGATTGCTGCCCAAAGTCGGGCGTTGACCCGCTGACGGCTGGCCTGCATAAAGCCTTCCTGCGACATCGCGAGGGAGGGCAGGGGCATTGGTGACGCTGAGCTAGTAGTCTGTAAACCGCTTGACGCTGAACTTTGGGTCGCGCTCATGGTGAACTCATTTGGCTGCCGCTAATGGCTATGCTCGGTTATACGCTCACTGCCGGTGCTAGATGCTACAGTGATTCGCTCTTTTTAGATTAGAGGTGTCTGACTAGAAGGGGTTTTCGTCTGTCTCGTCTTCTAGTTTTAAGTCTTGTGTTGTCCCAGACTCGTCCATCAGCACCAGAACCTTTTGTTCGGCTTGACGCAGCGCGGATTGGCACTCGCGGGTCAATTTAATGCCCTTCTCGAATGCCTCTAGTGAGTCTTCGAGGGAGAGTTCTCCATCTTCCATTGCCGCGACCAGCGTTTCTAGCTGTTCGATAGAGCGTTCGAAGTTAAATCCCGCGTCTGCCTTGGGCTTCGTTGCTTTTGCCTTGCTTGGGGCTTTCTCTGTCATGTGGTGCTCCTTCCAGCGTCTGTCGGGTGCCTTCGGCAATCTTTGCGACTCGGCTGCCTGCGCAGCTGTGCCGCTTTTTGGCGAGTAGTGGTAGGATTATACGCCAAGTGGCGGCTAATTCACGTCAAAGTACTGTCATGGATGCAGGCGGTTTGCTATTGTCGAGCGCACCCACACTACAAGGAATTATGTTCATGGAACTCGTTGCAATCGTCATTTCGCTGGCTCTTCTTCAGTACTCTGTTTTTGGCATGCTGGTTGGTAAGGCTCGCGGCACCTATGAAATCAAGGCGCCTGCTATTACTGGCCACCCAATCTTTGACCGCTATTATCGCGTGCACATGAACACGTTAGAGCAGCTCATAATATTCATCCCTTCAATCCTCGTGTTTGGCTATTTCGGTAACGCGACTGTCGCCGCTGGCCTAGGCGTCGTTTTTCTTATCGGTCGATTAATGTTCCTATTGGGTTATGTAAAAGACCCTGCTAAGCGCGGCCCCGGTTTCTTAATCGGCTACATCCCTACAGTCGTATTGTTAATTGGCGGACTCGTTTACGCCATAATTGCCGCACTTTAGGCAATAGGCGCCTGCCTTTTCTTGAGGACACCCTACCAAAAGTAGTCAACTATGAGCGAAACAGCGAAGCCAGTCCTAAGCGACGATCACTTCACCCGTTCGGCGGGCAAACAACTGGGTCTCTATGCGCTTGCAGCACTTGGCGTTCTCGGAGGCCTAATGGCGCTGCTCTCGTTCGCCGTGGGCGGCACTGGTGGTGGGGCGGGTGGCGGTGCTATCGATTCTGACAATAACAGCATCACCATAACGCTGCGCCAAGAACCTCCTCAGCTAGACTCAGGGCGCTCGACAGACGCGGCGAGTTTTTCGGTGCTGGGTCATGTCATGGAAGGCTTGCTAAGCTATGACAGGGCTGGGCAGCTCATTCCTGGTGTGGCCGAAAGATGGGAAATTCGTGAAGACGGCGCAACGTTCTGGTTGCGTGACAACGCGCTTTGGAGTGACGGCAAGCCGGTAACAGCGGATGATTTCGTCTTCGCTTGGCGCCGCGTGGTTGACCCCGAAACAGGCTCGCAATACGCATTCATCACCTATCCGATCAAGAACGCCGAGGCGATCACCAATGGCGACCTTCCCATTCAGACGCTTGGTGTAAGTGCAGCAAGCGACAGACAGCTCGAGGTGACGTTCGAGCAGGCGACGCCGTATTTCGATAAATTAGTTGCGTTCATTACCTTCTTGCCAGCACGCGAGGATTTCTTTCAGTCTACCAATGGCCGCTACGCCGCCGATGCCGACATGCTGCTTTATAACGGCCCGTATTTGCTCACCGATTGGGTGCACGGGGCCTCCATGCGCTGGACCAAAAACCCGTATTACTGGAATGATGAAAAAGGCTTTCTAGACGAAATCAATGTGGCCTATATCACCACCGATGTGAACGCCAAACTCAATCTCTTCAAAGACGCACAGATAGCCGATACTGACCTTGTCGCGCCGATGCTGCCCGAGGCGATGGAGCGGCGCTGGCATATTGACCGCTTTATGGATGGCACGGTTTTCTTTCTAGAATTCAACCATCGTGAAGGCCGAATCACCAAGAACAAAAATTTTCGCCGTGCAATGCAGCTCGCACAAGACCCCTCGGAGCTGGTGTATAAAGTCTTAAAAGAAGCGGCCTACATTCCTGCCGAGAGTCTTTTCCCTAGCTGGATACAAGGTGCAGGAGACCTTTTCCGAAAGCAGCATCCGCCTACTAAACATCAAATGGATATCGAGAAAGCGCGCGAACACCTCGAACTTGCGCGCATAGAACTCGGACTCGATGCGTGGCCGCCGATAGTTTTGCTTACCGGTGACACACCTGTCTCCACTCTCTCTGCGGAATACTATCAAGAGCTTTTCAAGCGCAACTTGGGGCTTGAGGTACGCATCGACCTGCAAACATTTAAACAGCGACTCGCGAAGATGACTTCGGGAGAATTCGACCTCGTTCTTTCGGGCTGGGGGCCAGATTACGATGATGCGCTCACGTTTGGTGACCTCTTCTCGTCTTGGAATCTTAACAATCGCGGCCGCTATGACAGCGCGGAAATGGATGGCTACGTTCGCATCGCCCAGTCCGAACTCGACCCCGTAAAACGGATGCAAGCATTCGCCGAGATTCAGCGGCTCAGTTACGAAGACATCGTGGTACTCCCGATGTACGAACGCGGTTGGTCTTTTGTCGTCGACCCGCGGCTCGATGGTTTGATAAGGCGCACGGTGGGACCCGAGGTCGACTACACTTATGCGTCCATTAAGAGAGAATAAACGGCCGACAAGAAAAATGAGTAGCTGATGAGTTAAATCCGCGCTGAATAAAAAGTAAATCCAAGCTAAAACGATAAGAAAGGCAGCAACAGACAATGTGGAGCTTCATCCTCAAGCGTCTCGCCCAAGGCGTGATTACAGTGTGGTTTATAGCCACTGCAACATTCTTTGCGATGCACAATGTTCCTGGCGATCCGCTGCTTAACGACCGCGCGATGACGGCAGCAATTCGTGCCAACGTCGAAGCAAAATATGGGCTCGATAAACCGGTCGCCGAACAGTATGTCATTTATCTGGGCAATCTCATTCGCGGTGACTTCGGCATCTCGTTTACCCAAGAGAACCGAGAGGTTAACGATATTATCCGCGAGCATTTTCCGGTATCTGCAACGCTCGGCATTCTTGCCGTGCTTTTCGCCGCTGCGGGTGGGGTTTTATGGGGTGCGCTTACCGCGCTCTATCGCAATCGCATGCCCGATTACGTCATTATGTTTTTCGTCATTCTTGGCATTTCGGTGCCGAGCTTCGTGATCGCTGCGGTAAGCCAGCTAATGCTGGTTGGCGTTAACTCGGCTCTCGGCGTCACTCTGTTACCGGTCGCAGGATGGGGCACGCTCTCGCATATGTTGCTGCCAGCTCTGGTGCTAGGGCTGGGAACGATGGCGTATCTTACGCGCCTCATGCGCTCGTCGATGCTCGAAGTGATTAGCTCAGACTATGTGCGCACGGCAAAAGCTAAAGGCTTGCCGGCCGCGCGAATATTCACCAAACACCAGCTGCGCAATGCGATCCTGCCCGTTATCACCGTGCTCGGCCCCTCTATCGCAGCAATTACTACAGGCGGGTTTGTCGTTGAACTGGTGTTTGCAATACCCGGCCTTGGGCGTTATTTCGTGCAGGCGGTGCAGCAACTCGACTACACCGTGATTATGGGAACGACGGTGTTCTATGGCGCTTTTCTGGTGTTTATGGTGATCGTGGTTGATGTGCTTTACGGCCTTATCGACCCTCGTGTGAGGATGCAGTAATGCCTTCTCATCCTAAAGCAGCGCTCGATTTTTCCCCCGTTGGCACAGAGCGTGAAGTGCATACACTGTCGCGGCCTTCTCTGTCGTATTGGCAAGATGCGTGGCTTCGGCTTAAAGCGAATCGCCGCGCCTTGGTGTCGCTATTTCTCGTGATCGGGTTATTGTTATTTACTCTTGTGGGCCCTTGGCTGTGGCAAGTGAATCCCGCGTCTCAAGACCTCGATCAGGTAAGTCAGCCACCAGGCGTTGATCGCTCGGCGCTTGTCGTTGATCCCTACACGCCTTGGCTTGGCGGCGCCACCGCGGGCACAGGGCTGCGGCTTGCCGAACCGGCTACCACACAGTCGGTGCGCCTTGCGTGGGACGCGCTGCCGAGTGCTCGGGGCCACCGCGTTTACCGCAACCTTTTCCCCGTTGGCCCCGAGCTGGCCTACGGTATTCCCCGCGCGGAATTTTTCGACAACTCGACGCTCACCTTCGAAGATCGACTCGATATAAAACCGGGGACGTATTACTACACGATCGTTGCATTGAACGCCGACGGCAGTCTGTCACGCGAAACGTCGGCACTTACCGTCGACGTGCAGCGTGTAACAACCGTTGCCGAAGCGCGCGAGCGTGGGCTGGTTGCAAATGAGGCAGCGCTCGTTCCGGGCGATAGGGTTGAACTCGCGCTCCACCCTCTAGGTACCGACTACCTTGGCCGCGACATGCTCGCGCGGCTCATGGCGGGCGCGCGCGTCTCGCTGTTTATCGGCATCGGCGCACCGCTCTGTTTCGTGCTATTTGGCGTGTTCTTTGGTTCAGTCGCCGGTTTTATTGGCGGGAAAACCGATCAGGTAATGATGCGGTTCGCCGACTTCGTTGTCGCTTTGCCGTTTTTGCTGTTTATGATTCTGTTTAAGATCGCGTTTGGCATCGGGCCGGGAGAGAGCGGCGTCATGCCGATGCTTGTCGCGCTTGTGCTGCTTATGTGGCCGGCGACTGCGCGCCTCGTGCGGGGGCAGATCCTACAAATCAGGGAGCAGGGATATATCAGCGCGTCGCAGTTGCTCGGTGCCAAAACACACTATTTGATTTTGCGGCATATGCTGCCGAATACCCTTGGCGTGGTATTGGTGACGCTAACGTTTGCGATTCCTAGCGCTATTTTCACCGAGGCTTTTCTGTCATTTATCGGTATGGGGGTCGCACCACCAACGCCATCGTGGGGTTCGATGTCGAACGAGGGCATAAAGACGATGCTCACCACGCCGCATGAACTTATTTTTCCGGCTGCGCTAATCAGTACCACGGTGCTCGCGTTCAATTTGCTGGGAGACGGCCTGCGCGACGCGCTCGATGCGCGTATGAGGAACAGAGAATGACGCAGGCAACGGGTGATCTGTTAACCGTCGAAAACTTGAACGTTGAATTCGACACCTACGGCGGTATTGTGCAGGCGGTGCGCGGCGTGGACTTTAGTGTTGCAGCCGGCGAGACACTTGCGATCGTTGGCGAGTCTGGCTGCGGTAAGTCGGTTACTGTGCAAAGCATGATGGGGTTGATTCCCATGCCTCCGGGTCGCATTACGCAGGGTTCTGCGCGCCTTCGCGGCCAAGAAATTCTGGGCCAGTCGCGTATCGACGGGCGTGAGATTCGTGGCGCGCAGATCGGTATGATTTTTCAGGATCCGATGACCGCGCTGAATCCCACTATGACAATCGGCGATCAGATCGCCGAACCGTTACAGGTGCACAAAGGGATGAGCCGCGCAGAGGCCGCGCGCGAAGCGATCCGATTGTTAGAGGTCACGCGCATTCCTGAGGCAGCAACGCGGGCGAAACAATACCCTTTCGAATTCTCTGGTGGCATGTTGCAGCGCGCGATGATTGCGATGGCTATCGCCTGCAAGCCCGAGATACTCATAGCCGACGAGCCAACCACAGCGCTCGATGTCACGATTCAGGCGCAAATTCTTGACCTGCTGCAAGACCTTCAGCGCGAAACAGGCATGGCAATCGTTCTCATCACTCACGATCTCGGCGTGGTCGCACGCATGGCAGATTCGGTGGCGGTGATGTATGCCGGCAAGGTTGTCGAGCGCGGCAGCGTCGATGATATTTTTTACCGCAGCGCTCACCCCTACACACTTGGCCTTAAGGCCGCGATGCCCAGCAACGACCCGACACTCAAGCAAAGCCTGCAGCCCATCGAAGGCAGCCCGCCTGATTTGTTCTCGCCGCCACCCGGCTGTGGCTACGCGCCGCGATGTCCTCACGCAATGAAAGTCTGCCAACAGCAGCAGCCGCCAGAGACAAGTCTATCGAGCACCGAGACTAATCGGCCGCACGGCAGCCACTGCTGGCTGCACGAAGCCGACTCGCCGTTTAAACCCGCCGAGCTCCATTTTATCGAAAACGACAGCGCGGTTGAGCAAGGAGCGGCATCATGAGCGACTCCACTATGAAGCCAAATAAGCCTACTCCACTTGTCGAAGCCAGGGGGCTCACGCGGTTTTTCGATGTTGGTCGTGGCAGGCGAGTCCACGCAGTAGACAACGTGTCGTTAACCGTTGGCGAGCGCGAGATTGTCGGGCTGGTGGGCGAAAGCGGCTCGGGAAAATCGACGTTTGGTAAAACCTTGTTGGGTCTGCATGACAAGACCGCGGGCGAGGTTCTGTTCAGAGGCGAGACGTTGCCAGCCAAATACCGCTCAGTGGATTATCAACGCCTTGCGGGCAACATGCAGATGATTTTTCAAGACCCATATTCGTCGCTTAATCCGCGCATGACTGTCGGTGAGATCGTTGCTGAAGGGCTGCGGCTTCATGCCGGCGTAAGCAACGCGATGGCGCGCGAACGCGTTGCCGAATGGCTGGGCAGGGTAGGGCTGCAGCCCGATCACATGTCGCGCTACCCGCACGAATTCTCGGGTGGTCAGCGTCAGCGCATCGGCATCGCGCGTGCTCTCATACTCGAGCCAGACTTTGTGGTCTGCGACGAACCTATTTCGGCGTTAGATGTGTCGGTGCAGGCACAGGTTATAAACCTGCTCGGCGAGCTCAAAGAATCGATGGGACTCACGCTGCTTTTCATTGCGCACGACCTGTCGATGGTGCGGTATGTGAGCGATCGCATGGCGGTGATGTATCTTGGCTCACTTGTCGAGATTGGTCGCGCGGACGCGCTTTATTTCGATCCGAAACACCCCTACACCGAAGTGCTAATAGGCTCTAACCCAGAGCCTGATCCGGAGCTCGAACGTAGCCGTCCATCGACTGCGATTCAGGGCGAGATTCCTTCGCCGGTTAACGTGCCGGCGGGCTGCCGCTTCGCGAATCGTTGCCCGAAGGTGATGGAGGTTTGTAAGACTGTGACGCCACAGCTTATTAAGCTTAAAGATTTAGATCGAGAGGTGGCCTGTCACCTATACGACTAGCGTCATAGAAGAGAGGGCGCTAGTCTTCCTCCTGCTCTAGAAGCCACACATGTTCGGTAAGGCCGCGGAAGTCAGTCTTACCGCTGCCCATGCGAGGAAAACTCGACACGGTGACGTATTTGCGCGGCAGCGCGATATTGGGCAGGTCTTCGGATAAGCGCTTGTTGGTTTTAGAAGAGTCGACGTCTTTGCTCGTAACCGCCACTATTTTCGATCCGCGTTTCGAATCGGGCAATTCGACCACACAGCATTCGCAGTCCATGTCGGTCACATTATTAAGGCACTCTTCGACGGCGACTAGCGACACCATCTCGCCGCCAATCTTGACGAACCGCTTCAGGCGACCCTTGTGATAGAGATAGCCATCGGCATCCATGTAACCAAGGTCACCGGTGTCATACCAGCCAGACTTAAGCTTTAGCGACGACTCTTCGACATCATTGAGATAGCCTCCCATCACGTTGTCGCCGCGCACAAGAATTTTGCCGACCTCGCCAGCCGGGCATTCCTCACCGGTTTCATAGCTTAAAATTTTCACCTGAACGCCGGGGATGGGGACCCCGATGCTGCCTGCGCGGTTATCGCTGCGTGGATTGGCGGAGATCACGGGTGAGGTTTCTGTCGTTCCATAGCCTTCATGAATCTCTAAATTTTGCTTTTCGCGATAGAGCTGGCGCAGCGATTCTGGGCATTTGTCGGCGCCGGAGACGGCCAGCTTAATGCTGTTGAAATCGCCTGGCTCTGACTGCCTTATATAGCCCTCGAGGAAAACCGGTGTGCCAATAAGCAGCTCAGGTTTGGTGTCACGAATTATTTTTGCGACGGTTTTAAATTCGAGCGGGTTGGCATAGGTAATAGACGTCATGCCAAGGCACAGCGGCGTCCAGAGATTAATGGTAAGGCCAAATACGTGGAAATAGGGCAGCACCGCGAGCAAGCGGTCCATACCGTAGATTTCCATGTGCGTGCAGAACGAGTCGATGTTAGACAGGATGTTGCGCTGCGTAAGTTGCACGACCTTCGGGTCTTTCTCGCTGCCGCTTGTGAACAATATAACCGCGGGTGTTTCTAGATCGTTGCGTCCGACGAGTCGCTTGAGTAACGGCGTGGGAAGCAGAGTCTTAATAAAAGCGAAGCCTTTCTCGAGCGGGCTCAGCGTAGCGAGGATATCCTCAATAAATAGCATGTCAGAAAGCTGCGGACAGCCGGTTTTCTCGAGTAGCGCACGCGTCGTAATAATTGTGTGAAAGTCGCACTGGTGCTGTGCATAGCGGCAGTTTTTCTTAGCGCCGGTAGAATAATTGATCATGACCGGTGTACGACCCGCCATCACTGCGCCCAACACAGCGAGAGCGCCGCCGCCAGATGTCGGTAGCATGATGCCGATGCGGCCACGTTCGAGTTTGCGAAAGCGGCGGGCAAGAATGAGCCCGGCTAACAACGCCTGCTTGAAGGTGATGTCACGACCCGTCGTACGGTCAATGAAGGCGACTTTTTTGGGAGACTGTCGCGCAGAGTCTATGAATCGATGTTGAAGCATGAGATGAGTGTATCCCATGCTGTCTGTGGGTGGAACTGCATCAGATAGCGATCGTGATAGGAAAAATTTAATTGAATAATACTCTGCTGCGGCCCATCGACCCTGCGAGTTTGGGTTTCGGCTAGGGGTTTAGTACAAACATCGCTGAGATCTCAACGCACGAATCGAGTGGTAAAACATTGCTGCCTAGTGCCAGCCGTGTGTGTTTTCCCGCGTCGCCAAATACCTCGACCATTAAATCAGAGGCTGCGTTAACGACCGAAGGCTGTGCCGTAAAATCGTCTGCACTGGCGACAAAGCCCTGCAGCCGCACGCAGCGTTTTACTCTATCAAGATCACCACCGCAGGCGCCCTTGAGTGCAGCAAGAATATTGATCCCACACTGCCGCGCAGCAGCTTGCGCCTGCTCGACTGTGACCTGGGTAGGCACTTTTCCGGGGTGCATCAACGTGCCGGCATTCATGGGGATCTGGCCGGCGATGTAGGCGACATTGCCCTCGACCACGTAGGCGACATAATTCGCGAGAGGCGCAGGCGCCGGAGGCAGTTCGATGCCTAACTCAGCGAGCCGCGCCTCTATTCGACCTGCGCTCGCGGCAAAGAGGGCGTCGCTTTTAGACAGGCCGGCAATGACGCCGAGCCCCAAGGCGGCGGAGAGTAAATCGCGTCTCGGTATCGCTGCGCGCGCGCCTTGCTTGTCGGTTGTCGGGGTATTCTCAGCTGTCATGCGGTCTGTCATCTGTGTTCTCTCCTCGTTTTGCGGTGCCCAAATGGGTAAAAAATGACTCACTCAGTGCTGCGGGTGTCTGGCAGGGCGAAAGCAACCAATTCGGGTGCGTGCTCGCGATCGCCAATGGCCACTACGATAAACTGCTTGCCTGCGGCAATGTAACTGACCGGCGCACCGGTCGTGCCCGCCGCCAGTTCGATTTCCCAGTGGATGTCGCCGGAAAGCTTGTCATACGCTCTAAACATCGGCCCGCCGCTGTTAGTCGCTATTTCGACGGGCATATCTGCGGGGATGCGTCCGCCCGGGCGCTGCTTTGTCAGCCCTTCGCCTAGAAACAGCAGTGTTTTGGTGAGCAAAGGCGAGGGACGACCGGGCACGCCGAGCTTGTCTATACCGAGGTGAGCGATGGCCGGATTATCGACTGGCCCGACGCCGTTGGGCACCATCCATATGTGCTCTCCCGTGTTCATGTCGATCGCCGTTATGCGTCCATAGGGAGGCTTGAACAGAGGGAGTCCCTGTGGGCCACCCAGCCAGCGTCTTGCGCCTTTTACATAGCGAAGGTTGGTCACCTCAGGGTCGCCTAATTCGAGGTCAGCAACAAAAGGAGCGGTAATAGAGGGAATATAAAGCAAGCCGGTTTCGGGGTCGAAAGAGGCGCCTTGCAGATCGGCGCCGCCTTGCGAACCGGGCAATTGAATAGTGCCGAGCGTGCCGCCGAGCGATTCGTCGCGGACCGATGGTGGCGTGAATAGCGGGCCTGTCACGTAGAGATTGAAAATTTCGAGCGCTTGCGCCCGAAGCTCGGGCGTAAAGTCGATTAAATTGTCTTCGGTTGCACCTTGTCGATCGAAAGGTGCAGGCCGTGTGGGGTAGGGCTGGGTAGGTGAAGCGATTTCGCCCGGAACAGTCGAGGGGGGCACGGCGCGTTCCTCGATCTCCCAAACGGGCACGCCTGTTTTTCTGTCGAAAACGAAGGCGAACCCCTGTTTGGTAAGCTGTGTCACTGCCTGCACTGGCTCACCATCGACCACAATGTCCATTAAAATCGGTGCTGCGGGCGGGTCGTAGTCCCAAAGTCCGTGGTGAACAGTCTGGTAATGCCAAACCCGCTCGCCGGTTTCGGCATCGACCGCGACCAAGCTTTGGCTAAAGAGATTGTCGCCGAGCCTATGGCCCCCATACATATCGTTGGTCGCCGAGCTGATAGGCATGTAGACCAAGCCAAGCGCGTCGTCGGCGCTAAAGAGTGCCCACATTGGCGCGTGTCCGGTATACGACCAAGACCTGTCCTGCCAGGTTGCTGTGCCAAACTCCCCCTCTTGCGGAATCGTGTGATAGCTCCAACGTAATTCTCCCGTCCGGATGTCGAACGCGCGCACGTCGCCGCGGTAGGCTTCCTTGTTAGAAAAACTGTCGGACATCGCTTGCCCAACGACGATGACATCGCGTACGACCATTGGAACGCCGCCCCAGCGAAAACGTTCGAACTCTGCTGGCATGAGTTGCAGGTCGACTCGGCCTTGGTTGCCGAAGCTATCGATTGCCCCGCCAGTTTCAGCATCGAGTGAATAGAGGTAAGAGCCACGTTGGACTATTACACGAGGCGCGACGATACCCTCGGGATCCTGCCAGTAGGCGATTCCTCGCGTTGGCGCGCCCGGCAAGCCTTCGGCGCCGCCAACAGGGTCTTGAACCCAGACCGTCGCGCCGGTCGCGGCATCAAAGGCTTCGACTAGGCCCACTGCGTTTGGGATAAATGCGATACCGTCAATTACCACGGGGGCTGCGACGTAGTTGCTTGAAAACCGCTGATTGGGGTTAAGCGAGGCGTAGTAAGGATCGAGGGCAGGGCGGCGCCAAGCTATCTCGAGGTCGGCGACATTGCTGGCATCAATATCGGCCAGCGGAGAATATTTGGTGTTGCCGATGTCACCTCCATAGGCCTGCCAATTGCCGTCCCGAGCGCCTAGTATTGCTGCGGCTGTCGACCCAACGGAATCTTGGACCGCGCTAGTTTGCTGGTCGGGATTCAGATCCGTCGAAGGTGAGGTATCAGGCGCGCAGCTGGCAATCAGTGCGAGAGAACAGGTGATCAGGAGAGGAGTAAGCGGGGGAGCAATTCTTCTTAGCTGGAATCTCATAGCGCCGGTCCTTAGTCGAGCGCCCTGCCGAGCGCGTGACCTTGGATTCTAACGCGTTGACGACAGATTGCTAGCTGGCTAGGCGCTGCTTGATACGCTTGATAATCGAACCAAGCATCGGCACATTTTCGTAAACAAAAGCGCCGAGGTCGAAATAATCGCGATGGTAGTAGATGCGGTTATTGCGCACCTTGAGGAAACTTGCGCCTTCGACTCTGATGACTTCGCCGCTTTTCGGGCCGCGTTGGCGGAGAATCATAGTCCACGCGAGGAAAATTTCACCGCCGGTGTCGAGCGTTTGATGGAATTTGAAATTGCAGCTATCGACTTTGCTGTAAAGATGTTGGAAGCGCTCAAGAAGCGCCGCTTTGCCTTGAATTCCGTGGGATGGGTCTTCAAAATAAACGTCTTCGCTGTAAAGCGGTGCCAGTTCGGCGGTGTTACCCGTGGCGAGGCTGCAATAGGCGCGCTTGAGCGCGTCGGCCAGATCGGTATTACCGTCGCCTACAGGTGGGCTTGCCTGTGGCGCAAAGGCTGTGTCCTGTTCTGTGTGCTGAGATACTTTCATGGCGTGGATGGGCTCTAAAATTAATGGTATCGTGGAAGGGAGATACGGACTTCTCGCCTGAGCAGATCACCTTTGATTCAGTGATCCAGAATTTCGGACTCGGCGTTTTACTTTCTATGCATAATTTGTCAGCCACTATTGAACCGATTACGATACGTTCTCCGCAGCGGGATAG
>ERZ887942.141-NODE-141-length-57296-cov-18.307507_pt1 | contig 57296 bp, 39 predicted proteins | sample MGYA00521099_ERZ887942 | MGnify/ENA primary metagenome ERZ887942 (study PRJEB32303, sample SAMEA104408605) | aquatic metagenome | biome: Brackish water; feature: Pelagic; material: water | place: Baltic Sea | collected 2014-06-07T06:48:00 | depth 16,251 m ... | reverse complement strand
TCTCTTTTTTCAGATCACCGACCCACATGCGCCCGACGCACAAGCCGCTGACGAATCCGATCCGGCCATCGACACAGAGCGTCTTGCGATGGTCGCGGCTGAGCCAGCTGAAGGGGGAGTCCCAACGAGCTTGATTGTAACAACGGACGTCCACGCCACCCTCGCGCAACTGATTCCAGAAGGCGCGCGACGCGGTGCCGAGGCACCCCAGCCAGTCGTAAATAAGACGCACGGGGATGCCTTCCCTGGCCTTTGCGATGAGAGCATCTGCGAACATTCGTCCCGTGTCGTCTTCGTGAATAATATAGCTTTCGAAATGGACTCGCTTTTTTGCCGTCTGGATCGCTTCGAGCCATGCAGGATAATTTTCCTTTGCGTCCTTAAGCAGGCGGATGCTGTTACCGGCGATGAGTGACGCCCCCGCCGCTCGCGAGAAGGCCTGGTCGGCTAGAGCGCCGCCGGAGGAGAGTGCTTCGCGCTTGATTTTGGGAAGTGGACTAGCGGCGCTCATATCTCACTGTCATTGGGTATCCTTGAAAAGCGAGCACTTAGGTCGGCGGTAGGGTTTTACCCCATTGCGAAGATATCACGACGGACTTACTTTGATAAGTATTCCGCAAAGATGCGGTGCCGCCTCGCCAAATATTTTTGATTCCAAGGGCGAATCTCAAACAACAAATGACACGATGCTATTCAAAACAAAATCACTGCAGAATTATCAACTGGACAGTCTGGACGGTGAGATCGGAAAATTCCTTGAGTTCTACTTCGATGACACACACTGGACGATTCGCTACCTCGTCGCCGATACCGGGAACTGGCTCACCGGCAGGGAAGTTTTGATCTCCCCGTATGCCTTGGTAGCCGCGCTCAAGAAGGAAAATCGCATTGCGATCAATCTCACTAAAAAACAGATTGAGGAAAGCCCGTCATTAAACAGCGACAAACCCGTCTCTCGACAGTTCGAAATGGAATACCACGGCTACTATGGCTGGCCGTCGTACTGGGGTGGACCGAGCACATGGGGCTTCTCTCATATTCCTGCGAGTGATCCCGACCTTTTGGGGGCATCGGTTGAAGACGTTAGGGACCCTGATGACCGACATTTACGCAGCACGGAGGAAGTCACGGGCTATCACATCGAGACCATTGATGGGAAGATCGGCCATGTCGCGGATTTCATCATCGATGATGAAACCTGGGCGATTCGCTACCTCGTCATTGACACTCGTAACTGGTGGCCGGGGAAGAAAGTGCTGATCTCCCCGGAGTGGATTGAGCGTGTGAGCTGGAGGGAAAGCAAGGTCTTCGTGAACCTCTCCCGCGACGTCATTAAGACTGCCCCGGATTATGTGGAAGAAGGACTCATCACCCGAGACTACGAGAGGGGATTGTTCAGGCACTACGGACGCGATGTCTACTGGGCGCACGAAAGAGATCAACTTACGCCCAGTGAATAGTTTCACACAATTCAAATAAGCCCCGAACGAAAATCGATTTTAAATACCAGGAAAGTCTCATGCTCAAGACGACGAAAATTGTTGGGATTGCCGCCGATCATGGAGGTCACGCCCTAAAAGCCCATTTGGTTTCGATGCTATGTGAAGCTGGCGTGGAAGTGATTGACTTCGGCGATCAGCACCTCGTGACTCAGGATGACTATCCGGATTTTGTCGTGCCTCTGGCGCAGGCTGTCGCAGCCGGGCGGGTGGATCGCGGAGTCGCCATCTGTGGCAGTGGAGTGGGGGCATGCGTCGCGGCGAACAAGGTGGACGGAGCCAGGGCCTGTCTGATCCACGATTCATTTTCGGCACATCAGGGAGTTGAGGATGATGATCTCAACATGATCTGCTTTGGAGGTCAGGTCGTAGGTCATGCGCTTGCCTGGGAACTCTTGCGGAATTTTCTAAACGCCCATTTTTCGGGGAAGGAACGACATCGTCGTCGTCTACGAAAAGTATCGGAGCTTGAGAAAGTTCGTTCTCAAAAAATTATCACGGTGGGAGATTTTTCCGGAAAGATTCCCACCAGTGATCCGGCTCCGCTTAAGCTCTATCTGATCCGCCATGGGGAAACCGAGTGGACGTTTACCAACCGCCACACCGGCTTGACCGATCTTCCTCTGACCGCGCTGGGCGAGGATGAAGTGAGAGAGTGGGGGAATCGTTTCTTTCGAATTCCATTCTCCCATGTCCTGACCAGTCCGCGTCAACGAGCCCGCCGGACCTGTGAGCTGGTGGGGCTCGGTGAGGATGCGGAACTTGAAGAAGATCTCGCGGAGTGGGACTACGGCGACTATGAAGGACTGAAGTCGGTAGAGATTCGCAAAGGACATCCGTTCTGGAATGTCTTTCGCGATGGTTGCCCCAACGGAGAATCACCAGAAGAGATCTCCGGCCGCGCTGATCGTCTTATTTCGAATCTTCGAAAAATGACGGGAAACATTGCCCTTTTTTCCCATGGTCAAATCAGCAGTGTTCTGGCGGCACGCTGGATCGGATTGTCCGTGGCGGAGGCCCAGCATTTTCCGCTGGGAACGGCCTCGCTCGGAGTTCTCGGACATAATCCTCATCATCATGATGTGCCGGTCCTGGAGCTTTGGAACTCGGCTCCGCACGAAGCATCGCGTCTTGCTTTCTCATCCAATGCAGCCGAACAGATGCCAGTAAAACAGCAGGCCCTTCAACGATGGGAGGACGAAGGTGGGGATATCTCGGAGGCACATCCAAGCGATCAATGAGCGACTTTCAACTCAAGCGTCTTGGTCTCATCATGGAACCGGAACCGGGTAATCCTCACGAGGTCGAAGGAACCCTGAATCCCGCTGCGATCCGCGGACCGGATGGCCGGCTCTACCTTTTTCCGAGGCTTGTTGCGAAGGGGAACTACTCGCGGATCGGAATCGCGCGGGTGATTTTCAACGAAGCCGGAGATCCTTGCGGAGTCGAGCGCCTTGGCATCGCACTTGAACCCGAAGCCGACTACGAACGGTTGCCGGACGGTGGTGGGGGATGCGAAGATGCCCGCGTTACTTTCGTCGAACCCTTTAAGCACTATGTCATGACCTACACCGCGCTTTCGTCCCTCGGGCCAAGAATTGCTCTGGCGTATTCTGCGGATCTGCTTCACTGGAAACGGATCGGTCTCGCGACTTTCGAGCCGTATCGGGGAATTGATTTTGTGAACGTCACCAACAAGGATGCCTGCATTTTCCCTGTTGCCGTTCCGAATCATGTCGGAAAGCTCCAGCTCGCCATGCTTCACCGTCCGCTTTTTCCCGGAACCTTGCCTGAAGATAAAGCTTGCGAGGGTGACGACCGGGTCGTCGATCTGGAACACGAGAGCATCTGGATTTCCTACTGCCCGATGCCTCCCGAGAATCTGGAGCCGCATCAGCCTGGCCTCTTTAACTCCCACCAACGGCTCGCCACCCCGGTCTTCCCGTGGGAAATGCTCAAGATTGGCGCGGGTACGCCTCCCGTCCTGACCCGCCACGGGTGGCTCATCGTCTATCATGGTGTCAGCAAGGCTCATGGTCCTGAGCTGGCCGGGCGCGATCTCTGTTATTCAGCAGGCGTGATGATTCTCTCCGAAGAGCATCCGCGCATCATCCGCTACCGGTCACCGGAGCCGGTTTTGACACCGTCATCTCCCGACGAATTGCAAGGAACCATCGGCAATGTCGTTTTTCCAACCGGCATCGACCGACGGGACGACCTCGGCACTCCCGATTGCTTCGATGTCTACTATGGCATGGCTGACAGCCGGATTGGAGTGGCCCGCTTGTCTGTGAGGGATGATCTATGCCTGAACGAACCACAAGGGTTCAGATTACCTGAACAGAATGACCATTGATCCAAATAACAGTCTCCAACGGCGCGTGGGAAATATCCACACCCCATTCTCCAACTTTGTCCGGGCGCAGACTACAGCAAGTTGGGTTCTACTGCTGGCTACAATCGTGGCTCTTTGGTGGGCTAATTCCGATTATTCTTCGGTCTATCAAAGCCTGACTCATATACCGATTGGAGTTTCTGTGGGAGGTTTTGAGCTGCAGGCCTCTTTCAAACACATCATTAATGACGGTTTAATGGTTATTTTCTTTTTCCTCCTCGGACTAGAGATCAAACGGGAGGTCATTGCCGGAGATATCGCCCAGACGGCGAATCGCCGCATGCTGATTCTTTGTGCCGTCGGTGGAATGGTCTTTCCGGCAGCAATCTATGCGATGATCAACTGGTCACTCGATTCACAGATTGGATGGGGGATTCCAATGGCAACCGATACCGCGTTTGCGTTGGGCGCTCTCAGTATCGTGAGGAAGCACATCCCTCGTAGCCTACTCGCCTTTCTCGTCGGCCTCGCGATTGTAGACGATGTTGGGGCGATACTTGTCATCGCAATATTTTACAGTCAGGATATATCGATACTGCCTCTGTTCATCTCATTTGCATTGATCGCGTTTTTGGCACTGGCCAACTACGCAGGAATCAGTAGGCCGATTTTTTACATTGTCACCGGAATCGCAGCTTGGTGGGCGATGCTCAAATCAGGCGTTCACCCCACGTTTGCTGGTGTCGCCATTGCCTTGACAGTGCCAGCACGACCAAAGTTGACCCCGGAAAAACTACTCGATAGAGCGAAAGCAACGATCAATTCAATGTTGAAAAAGACAGGCTCTGTCGATGTCCTCGGCGAACGCCGGGACCATGACAAGGTTCTGGAGGTTCGTGATATCGCGGAACGTGCCAGTACTCCGTTGCGTCGCTGGGAAGACACTCTGGGACTTCCCGTATCCCTGTTTGTGTTACCCCTGTTTGCGCTGGTCAATGCAGGAGTTCCATTTAGCTATATTTCGCTTGTTGAAAGCCTTCAACACCCGGCCGGTTTAGGAATTATCACTGGCTTGGTTCTGGGGAAATTTATCGGGATTTCCGGCGCCTGCTGGCTGGGCCTGCGTTACAAGATTGGCAGTCTGCCCGATGGCGTTAATCTTCAACATGTCATTTGGGTATCGCTTGTAGCCGGGATCGGCTTTACCATGTCCACATTCATCGCCACACCGGGGTTTGATTTCCAACCAGGGCATCTTCAAACTGCAAAAACAGCGATTCTATTAGCTTCTATTATTTCTGCAATCTTTGGCATATTGTACCTCCGATACAATTCCAAGCTGCAATCTCATTCTAGAATTGAAGAGTAGTTATTCGTTGTTCTCATTTCTAAAGCCCGTATCGCATCCAATGGAGAGGCTCCACCTGTCTGAGGGAACCCGCCTTGTTGGGCCCTCGCGTCTCCCTGATCAGCAGCTTTGCGATACCACTTCACGGCTTTCGCATTATCCTAAGGAACACCTATCCCTCTAATCTACCTAAGACCCAAGTCGTTTTGAGCTTCCACGCCCTGATCCGCAGCCTTGCGCAACTCCGCCTGCGATGGGGCATCCTCTTCTGCAAAAACAGGAACGCAAAGCAGGACCCCATTTTTTTCAAAAGCCGTTCTCCTCTGAGGAGAGTGGCTTTTGTTTTTGAGCGCACTTGAATTTCTGCCCCGGTCCCGCTTGACTCCCGTCCACATGAGCGACGAAGCACATCCGGCCCTGGCCCAATTGATTGGCGGCACTTCCAAGGTTCTCTCCGAGAAGGAACTCAACGAGAAATTAAAGGAGGGGAGACTTTTACGGATAAAGTTTGGAGTCGACCCGACGGCGCCAGATATTCATCTGGGCCACACTGTTCCTCTTGAGAAGTTGCGGCAGTTTCAGGAACTGGGCCATCAGGCTATACTTTTGATTGGCGACTTCACCGCAACGGTGGGAGATCCTACCGGGAGAAGCACGGCCCGGCCGCCGCTGACCCGTGAGGAAGTTCTGTCAAACGCCGAAACCTACACCGATCAGGCTTTCAAAGTGCTCGATAAAGAAAAGACCGAGATCATTTTTAATGGCGATTGGTTTCGCAAAATGACCTACGAGCAGGTTCTCAAGCTCAATGCCCGTGTCACGCTCCAGCAGATGCTTCAGCGCGAGGACTTTAAGGAGCGGGTTTCAAATGGAACAGAAGTGCGGTTGCACGAGATCCAATACCCCATCATGCAGGGTTGGGATTCGGTGGAGCTGAAAGCGGATGTCGAAATCGGCGGAACCGACCAGCTTTTCAACATGCTGGTGGGTCGGGATCTTCAGAAGGAAGAGGGGCAACCCCAGCAATCGGTGATTTGCATGCCACTTCTCGAGGGCCTTGATGGCGTTAAAAAAATGTCCAAAAGCGCTCACAACTACGTTGGCGTGAGTGATGCTCCGAATGAGATGTTTGGGAAGCTGATGAGCATTAGCGACGAGTTGATGGATCGCTACTATCTCTTGCTGCTTGGTGCGGATCGTGACGAGTCGTTGCACCCAATGGAGTCCAAGAAGGAAATGGCGCGTCGGATTGTCGCCCGATACCACACGGAAGTGGAGGGGCAGGCGGCTCGTGATGATTGGGAGACTCGTTTTTCGAAACGGGACCTCAACGCGGCTGATCTTCCTGGGATTTCAGCTGACGAACTGGGCGGGAACGTTTTAGATGTCGTGAGCAAGGTTTTTAGGGAGAGTTTCGGGCTTGAAAAATCCAATGGTGAGCTGCGGAAGCAATTCATCACGACGGGTGCCGTCCAGCTCGACGGCGAAAAGCTCACCGACCCTATGGCAGGTTTTTCCGGCCAAACCGGTCAAATTTTGCGTCTCAGCAAAAAGCAGAGTGTCCGTTTGACTTAAACCAAGGCGGATATTTGCGACGTTTTTTAAACGTGGAAATGTCACTGGCCCAATCACGGGCGGTGGGGTAGGTTCCGTGCAGCAAACTCATATGAGCGATTTTCTATATTCAGCCCTCCTGATTCTTGTCGTCATTGCGTTATTTAACGTGATGATTTTTGTCCACGAACTGGGTCATTTTTTGGCGGCCCGGTGGCGTGGCCTCCAGGTTGACCGATTTCAAATTTGGTTTGGTAAACCCATCTGGAAGAAGGAGATCAATGGCGTGCAGTATGGTCTGGGCTGGATTCCGGCAGGTGGATTCGTCGCGCTCCCCCAGATGGCCGCGATGGAATCCATTGAAGGGGATAATTTGGACGGGAAAGAGCTCCCGGCGGTGACTCCGCTCGACAAAATCATCGTGGCTTTTGCCGGACCTCTCTTTAGTTTGTTGCTCGCGGTAGTCGCTGGTTTTTTGGTTTGGGGGCTGGGGAAGCCACAAGATGCGATCAAATCGAATGTCATCGGCGGAGTCGTTCATGAAAGCCCTGCCGACGGGATCCTAATGCCCGGGGACAAAGTCCTGAAAATCGATGGGAAACCGGTCCAGTGGTATGCGGGGCGTGTTTTTGATGACATCCGCACCCGTATTATGCTGACCAAGGGCGAGAGTATCGATTTTGAAATCGAGCGCGCTGGCAGGATTCAGACAGTCACAACCAAGTTTGATATTCCAGAGACCCCCTTCTACAAACGTCGGGCCCTCCCCCAGGTCGGGATCACACCGGGCGGTCCGGCTGTTGTCGGAGAGATTAGCGAAGGAAAAGGAACGAGCCCTGCCGAGATGGCTGGAATTAAGGCGGGTGATCAGGTGCTCAAGGTCAATGGTGAGGAAATTTATGGTTCCTACCACGTCACCCAGGTGCTCAGAGAAAATGAGTTTGGGAAGACGGTCTTCACCATAAAAAGGGGCGATGAGATCATGGATCTTGAGGTGACTCCTCTGCAGCCAAAGGGAGATCATTACAAGACTCCCATGGTTGGAATTGTTTGGGATTTCAAAGCGGTGATCTCATCTGAGATCCTGCACCCCAATCCCTGGGAGCAGGTTCGCGATAGTTTGCGGACGATGTGGATGACCATCAAGGTGATTAGTTCGCCCAGCTCCCATGTGGGGGTTGACCAATTGGCGGGCCCCATTGGGATTGCCAAAACCAAGTTTTTGCTTTTGCAGGAACCCGATGGCTGGTTGCGTGTTTTGGCCTTCTTTGTTCTCTTCAATGTGAACCTCGCGGTTCTGAATATGCTCCCGCTTCCTGTTCTCGACGGAGGGCATATCGTCATGGCGATCATGGAATGGGTTCGGGGAAAACCGCTTCCTTCCCGCTTCCTGGAAATCATCCAAACCGGCTTTGCTCTCCTTCTCATGGGCTTCATGCTTTACATCACGACCAAGGATATCGGTGACGAAATTCCGGGGGCCAAGGAGGACCGAACCCTCGAGTGGCCGGAAGCATCGGATTAGGCAGGCTTGCGCATTCATCATTGAGGTGACTAAAGTCTGATGTCCATGAAACCGTCGAAACCATCGGTCAACGTTGCCCGCGTGATCTACGTTGTGCTGTGCCAGTTGGCAGGCTTGGCGATTGCGCAGAGCACTCCGAGCATCCCGCTCTGGGTGGGATTGTTTGGCGGATTGATTGTCGCGGTGTTTTTCATTCTGGTGGAGAGTTCGATGCGGAACTTCACCCTGCGTGGGTTTTCGACTGCGACCTTTGGAATTGGGGTGGGATTGTTGTGTGCTTTCTTGCTGAACCGCGCCCAAATTCCGGAGTTGATCAAGATCGCCGCTTCGCCCATTCAAGTGGAAGGAATCGGGGAAGCGCTTGCGTTAGCCTTCGACGTGACTTCCTACGCAAGTTTTGCATTCCTGGGTGCGGTGTTGGCCCTGAGGAGCGACCAAGAGGAATTTTCCTTCATCATTCCCTACGTTCGTTTTCGTCAGGATGCCGCATCGGGGCAGTTGCTGATATTGGATGCCGAAGTCATCATGGATGGACGGTTACCACCTCTCATGGCGGCCGGTTTTTTGACGGGGAGGGTCCTGGTACCGCAATTTGTGCTTGATGAACTTCAGGTGATGGCGAACTCGCCATCGTCGGGGAAGCGACAGCGGGGCCAGCGAGGGTTGGAGATTTTAAGCGAGCTGCAAAAGAATCCGGCGGTCCCCATTGCCATTCAGGATTCACGGGGAATGGCTGAGGATGAATCCTTCCAGGGGCGTCTCGTGCAAACCGCCAAGCTTCTTTCCGGTCGTCTCATTACGACGGATGAAAACCTGACTAAAGTGGCCCACCTTCAAGGGGCTGATATCATAAATCTAAACGACCTTTCGGATGCTCTCAAACCATCTGTCGTGGTGGGTGAGTCGGTCCGTCTTGCTCTTGTCCGTGCGGGCAAGGATGACCACCAGGCTGTGGGTTACATGCCGGATGGCACGATGATTGTGGTGAATCACGCGATCAACAAGATCGGAACCTCCCGGGACGTTACGGTAATAAGCACTTTGCAAACGAGTGCGGGAAAGATGGTCTTCGCCGAATTGAACAGTAACGAGGAAAGCTAGAGTGGGTTCGGTCAAGGCGATCTCAGTCACCCAACTCGCGCGGAGGATCAGGAATCTTCTCGAGATTGAGGTCGGTGATATTTGGGTTGAGGGTGAAATTAGTAACGTTCGAAAACAGGGAAGCGGGCATTGGTATTTTTCGCTCAAGGATGAGTCGGCCCAGATTTCCTGCGCCATGTTTGGCGCGAGGCGTCGGGCAGGGCACGAGGTCATCGAAGATGGCGCGAAGGTCCAGATTTTCGGGGAAACCAGCTTCTATGAAGCACGAGGGAGCACGCAGCTCATTGTCAAAAAGGCCCAGGCGGTTGGGGTGGGTGACCTTCAGGCACGTTTCGAGGCTTTAAAACGCAAGCTCGACGAGGAGGGGCTTTTTTCACAAGAGCGGAAGCGATCTTTGCCCGCTTTTCCCAAAGTGGTGGGAGTGGTGACTTCGCCGACCGGAGCCGCTCTTCAGGATATGAAGAATGTCCTCAGCCGCCGGGCTCCGTGGTTGACGGTCGTTCTTTTTCCGGTGGCAGTGCAAGGGAAGGGGGCCGAACGGGGCATTGCGAGGGCCATTCGGCAGGCGGGAGCGGTTTCGGAAAAAGGCGTGCCCCAACCGGAAGTGTTGATTGTGGGCCGGGGTGGTGGATCCCTTGAGGACCTCTGGAATTTTAACGAAGAAGTGGTGGCTCGGGCGATCGCGACGTCCTCGATCCCTGTCATCAGTGCGGTGGGTCACGAGATTGATTTTACGATTTCCGATTTTGTGGCTGATTTAAGAGCGCCGACGCCAAGTGCGGCTGCGGAATTGGTGGTGCCGGACCGGAAGGATTTATTGGATCGAATTGAGAATCTGCGGTCACGATTAAGCCGTGGCGTTCGTGGGAGAGTTGATCGGCTTTCGGATCAGCTCGATTATTACGAGCGGGGGATTTTCACCCAATCGGCTGAACGGAAGCTTCAGCAACCGGTGTTTCGACTCGAAGGTCTCCGGCGTGATTTTTCGAATGTCATTGAGGAATCGATCCGAATGAGTGAACGGCTGATTTCTGCTTATCAAGCGAATTGGGATCGATATCATCCTCGGGAGATCTTGAAACGCCGGCAGGAGAAGCTGGATGGTTCCCAGGTGGAATTTTTGAATGCGGCAAAGAATGCTCTGAAAGTGCAGGAAGGTCGGATTGAGCATCTCAGCTCGGTGTTGCAGGTTTTGGGGCCCGGAAGCATTTTAGACCGGGGGTTTTCCATTACTTTCGATCCCAGGGGGGGAATCGTAAAATCAGCTGCAGCTCTTTCCCAGGGGGATATCATCACGACGCAAATGAGTGATGGTAAAATAAAAAGCGTGGTCAAGGAGTAAGCCGGACCATGCCTGCTAGGAAGTGCGGTTTCCGTTTAAAAGATCAGAAATAGAGCGCGATCACCGGTTTCATACTGGCATGAAATTGCGGGGTTTCCCCGGAAATCAGAGTGATCATAAACAAAATGTCCGTGTTGTTACGCTTCCCCAGTGGATCCGTGTTACACGAAAATAAATTCGTGTAAAAAATAACGTTTAATGCTAGAAAATCCGGGTCAGAGCGTAAAACCTCCAATCAAAATTACAAACGATGTCCCAAACTGATACCGACAGCAGTGTTCGCCTCTACATGCGCGAAATCATGAAGACTGCTCTTCTCACTCCGGAGCAAGAGATCGAATTGGCCGCTCGCATCAAAGAAGGTGATGAAAAGGCCAGGGAATTGATGATCAAGGCCAACCTGCGTCTTGTCGTGAAATTGGCTCGTGACTACTCCAACTATGGCGTTCCTCTGGCCGATTTGATATCCGAAGGCAACATCGGACTCATGAAGGCGGTCGAGAAATTTGATCCCGAAAAAGGGGGGAAGCTCAGCACCTATGCGGGGTGGTGGATCAAGCAGGCCATCAAGCGTGCCCTGGCCAATCAAGGGAAAACGATTCGTCTTCCGATCCATCTGGTCGACAAGTTGGCACGTGTTCGCCGGATCACGACGATGCTGACAGAGGAACTTGGAGAAGAGCCCACCAACGAGATGCTCTCGGATGTTCTGGGGATCCCGGAGCGAAAGCTCGCCATGCTGAAGCAGGCAGCCCAGCGACCTGCCTCCCTCGATGCTCCGGTGGCTGATGATTCGGTGGCGACCTATGCAGATATGATTGGCGATGAGAGTGCAACGAGTCCACTCGATGAGTTGGCGAACAAAAACTATCTTGATGAACTCGACGACATGCTCGAGATCCTCGATGAACGCGAAAGCGCGATCATTGACTCCCGTTTCGGTCTGAACGGGAAGAAGGTGATGACTCTTGAGGAGATTAGCCACAGCTTTGGGGTGAGTCGTGAGCGCATCCGACAGGTCCAGAATGCGGCAATCGGGAAGATGCGCAAGGCCCTGAGCAAGAAGGAAAAGAACCCGACGGCGCTTGCCGGGATTGTCTCATAGGCTCCCCGCAACCCCCGCTTTTTACAAAGTCGTTACAAAAGATTCTCGGCGGCAGGCGTTTTCCCAGTGCGATGGTGGTTGGATTGATTCCGCCTCTCGCCCTTTCCTGAAAACCCGCTTTCCATGAGAATCTTTCCCCGTCTAATTTCCTTCTTCCTCTTCTCTTCCAATCTGATTGCGCAGGAGGTTGCGCCTGCAGATGAGACGATCGATGCCCTGAGACAGGGGGATTACCAGGGGTCGATCGAGGGTTTTTCCGGAGATCTTGCCGCTTTGGCTGCTGCCAGCGAGGGGGTCGCCGAAGACGAGCTTGGCCTCCACAAGGCGCGGGCCCATCAGCTGGCGGGAAAGAATGCCGAAGCTGTCAAAATTTGTGACGAGTTGCTGAAGTCTTTCCCGAAGAGTGTTTGGCGTCACAAGCTTGTTTTTCTCAAGGCCCAAGCCTTGGCGTCACAACGAAAGTTTCAGGAGGCTTTGGCCATCTATCAAAACGAAGCGGGGCGTATTTTTAGCGAAGATCGCCAGGATGAGGTGGCGGGGCATCTCATCACTTTTGCCGAATTGTTTGCGACAGAGCCCGCTCCTGAGGATTTGGATTCACCCCCTGCAGACTATGGAAAGGCACTGATTCTCTATGCCCAGGTTCTTGATACCGATTGCTCGGCGGCGGTTCGAGAAGGGGTTCGCAGCCGGATGGTTTCGCTTCATGGCCTGCTCAAGAAATGGGATGAGGCTGAGAAAGCGGCATTGGCTTACCTCGACGAATTCGCCCCGGCATGGCTTGGTACCTTCGATTCAGTCCGACGCATCACGACAGAAAAAAATGCCAAAGTGATCTTTGAAGGCCCAAAGCGATTCAGGGTGCGCTTTTATCACGCGGAAGCCCTTCATCGTCTCAATCGGCGTTCCGAATCGGTCCGATATCTGGAGGAGCTTGAAGAGATGACGAAAGGAGTTTCCGACCAGTCGGCATTGCGAGCGGATGCGACATGGCTCCGTCTCATGGCGATGACAGAGAATGGGGCCGTCGGGAACGCGGAAGTCTGGATTAAGGAAGCCCGGGAATATTTGAGCCTCTATCCCACGCATATTTGGGCTCCCCAGGTCGCGTTCAAGATTGGCTTGGTCTATTCCAGCGCAAAACTATGGGAAAAGGCCCGCGGTGCCTACCAGGAGTTTCTTGATGGAAAAGGATACCGGGCTCCGTTGGAGAAGCCCTTGACTCTTGATGATAGGAGCGCGGATGGATTCGATCAGCGAAAACGTCAGCACGAAGATCGTCGAGAAGCGGCCTCTTTTGAGATCGGAGTGATCTTTCTATCGGAGAAGAAGTTTAATGAGGCGGAGGCCCAGTGGCGTAAGACTGCAAAAGATTTCCCCAATGGCGAGAAGTGGGCGGAATGTCAGAAGGGCTTGGTGCAGATTGATTTTGAAAGAGCCCTGGAGTCCGTGCGCAAGGTTCATCAGGCCAAAAAAGATGAGCAGGCGGCGGCAAGGGATGAGGCCCGGAAGTCGTTGGAGGGATTCCTTAATGGGCACCCCCTCGATCCCCGTTTGCCTCAGTTGATGTTCGCCTTGGGTGAGTTGTCTTACTTCGAAGCAGTCGGTTCGGAAAAAGGAAAAAAATTCAAACTAACGCCCGAGAAGCAAGGCCTTTTTGAAAAGGGAATTGCAGATTGGCGCCGCTTGATTTCGAAGTATCCCCAAAGCTCACAGGCCAAGGCGGCCAAGGTTAAGATCGGTGGTGTCTATGAACACTATCTTGGAGATCTTGAAAAGGCGGTCGAGATTTACTCGGGGTTGCAGGATGGACAGGCGCGTAAGGCCGTCCTGATGTCGAAGGTCCTCAAGGCTTCGTCTCCAAGAGTGTTTGGAACAGAGGAGGATCCGGAGATTACGCTGGAACTTCGGAATGTGGAAAAGGTGAAAGTTCGCCAGTATTGGATCGATTTTGAGTCCTACTTTCGTAAATCCCAAAATCTCTCCGACATTGAGCAACTTGATGTCGATCTTGTGGAGCCCGACAAAACCTGGGAAGTGACGATCCCCAAATTTCAGCGATATCTGCCGATGGAGCATCAGGTGAAGATTCCTTTCGAAGCAGGGAAAGCCGGTCTGTGTGTCATCAAGGTGGAAGGCGAAAATCTGGAAAGTACGACGGTCGCGGTAAGAAGTGATATTGATCTTGCGGTACGGAGCAGCCGGGAAGAGGCCCTGGTGATTGTTCGGGATTGGAAGACCGGCAAAGTTGGTGCCGGAGTGAAACTGGTGCTTGCAGATGGAGCCAAGGTGATTGCCGAAGGCGTCACGGGACCGGACGGGGTCTGGCACTATCAGGACGAATCATTGAAAGAGGTTTCGCAGCTGCGGGTGCTTGGAATTTCAGAGCGTGGAATGGCCGGTTTTGCTCTTGAGGTTGCCGGGCTTCAATTACCAGCCCCTCTTTCACCGAGAGGAACCATGCTCACCTCACGCCAGATTCATCGTCCAGGCGAAAGCGTAAACCTCAAGGTTGTCGTTCGTGATGTGAAAGAGGGAGGGTTTGTCGTTCCCAGGAAAGAGGAACGGGATTTTGTGCTGAAGGTTCGCGATGCCGAGGGGCGGCTTTTGAAGGAGAGCAAGTTGTCCTTGAACAATTTTGGAACCAGTCAGGTAAGATTTGGTCTCCCGTCTGAGTTGCGAGGCAACCTCGTGAATCTCTCGCTTGAAGGAACGATCGGAGGAGAGAACGCAAGTTTTCCGGGAGTGGTGATGGTGAGTCATCAGGGTCTTCCATGGGTGAAGCTGAGCCTTGAAATTGAGAAGAAGTTTATTGCTCCGGGAGAAGTCGTTAAAGGCAAAGTATCCGCCCATTATCAGTGGGGGGCACCGCTTGCAAATCGGAAAGTTGCCCTCAATTTACCAGGAGGACCGGTGCAAGAGTTGTTCACGGATGAGAAGGGAGAGGCTGTTTTTGAATATCCTACGAAAGGGTCGCCAAGCAGGTCCTTGTCGTTCCACGCAACCATGCCGTCGAGCGATGCGGGACGAGTTGGAAGTTCGGTATCGATTGTGACCAAAAATTACCGGGTGTCCTCTTCGATGAAGCGAAGGCTCGTGATCGCTGATCGGAATTTTGAGATCGGACTGAAGGCCCGTTCGCTGGATGACAAGCCGATTGTTCGAAAGCTCCGGGTTGTCCTTGAGCGGTCGGTGGAGGAGCACCCTGACCCGGTCTTGGTTGAAGTTCCGGGGCTGAATATGAGTCGCGATTGTCTCGTCGTGAATGAAAAGATTAGCGAACTGATGGTGAAGACGGATGCCAGGACCGGAGAGGCGCAAGCAGGCTTCAAGCTATCCGAAGGAGGGATTTATTCTTACCGGATTTATGATGGCGACAGCGAAGTGAAAGGTGGTCGCTTTACTGTTTCTGACAGTGACGACCTAACCAAGCTTCGTCTTTTTGCGGGTGATAAGCATTTGTCCGAGGGCATGACGGCTCGTTTTGAATTGCACTCCCGGATGGGCATGTCGGTTCCGGCGCTTGTGAGTATTGAAACTGACAAGCTCCTTGAATACCGGGTGATCGAGGTGAATCCGGGTTCAAACGAGATTGCGGTGCCGCTTACGGCACTTCACGCGCCTGAATTCCAGATTGGAATTATGGCCTTGGATGATCGGCGTTTGCATCAAGCTTCTTTAAGGGTGGGAGTGAAAAGAGATTTGAAAGTTGAGATGGTTGTGGTGGGTGCAAAGGACGAACCATTGAAAGCTCGTCCGGGACAAAATGTGAAAGTTCTTCTGTCGGTCAAAGATGCTGCGGGCAAACCCTTGGAAGCTGAGACGGCATTGGCCGTTGTGCGTGCGGATGATCGTCCGTTTCCACTTGGAAATTTTCATCATCAGTTCCAACGGAATTATGCCCGAGGGGTTTTCAACTCCGGCTCAAGCTGCGGTTTTGAGCATCAAGGGGGGCAGGGGTCTGTTAACTTGGCCGTCCAACAAGAGTTGCTTCGGCAAAGTGTCGGCGACCAGATTGCGCTCAATGATTCCGGTCTTCTTCCTCAGTCTGTGGCGCAGCAAGGTGGGGGCGGTGGTGGTGGCCAAAATGGTCGTTACTATTTTGACCAGTCGGTTCGTCCGAATCAGGCGCCGGGATACGCCATTCAGAGTATCAATAGACAGCAGCTTGATGGAGGTGCGGCTTTCGGGATTCCTTCAGCGCCGGGGACAAGTCGGATCAAGGGGAGCTTCGACCTGAGGAGCAAAACAGTCCGGACGAATGCGAAGGGAGAGGCGACGATCGAAATGAAACTGCCCAAGGATACTGATGAATGGACGATTCTTGGAGAGGCCTTGACCGGGAACGGGGCTTTGGGAGCGGCTATGAAAGCGGTGCAGATCCGGGAAGACTTGGTGGTTAAATTGGCCCTACCGAATGGGGTTATTGAAGGAGACCGGTTCACACCCTTGGTCGTCATTTCTCGCGAAAGTTCAGACAAGGCGGGAAAGGGAGTTCTTAAGTTTGCCATGCAGGAAAAAGGGGGAGAACCCGTTGTGACTGAGCGCGCGATTGCTTTCCAAAAGGGACAGCAGACTTTGGAGATAAGTCTCAAAAGCTTCGAGACGTCGAAAGGGAAATTGGATTTCACAGCAGAGGTCGCGATTGAGGGGAAAACGACGAAGGAGAAAGGGACCATGGCTCCTCTGCCGTGTGGAGCCCCGGTAGTCGTTCGAGCGGGAGCTTTGGCGAAACCCGGCAAGACCAGCTTTAAGGTGGATCTACCGGAAGGAGGAGAGTTTCCCCCCATGGAACTGCGATTCCAAACCGGTCTTGGTGAAATTTTTAAGGCCTTGCTTGATCATGGCCATGAAAACTTTGATGGCGGAAGTTTTCCTGCCATCGGCGGGCATCCTGTTTCAGATCTGATGACTCAATTGGCTTATTTGCGCTACCTCAAAAATAGCGGAGCCAAAGATGACCAAATCAGAGCGGCGAGAGATCTTGCGGAACAGCTGGTGGCTTCGGTGACAGTTCGACAGGGAGGTGACGGGGGTTGGTCGGCTCATGGGGGACGAAAAAAATCAGATCTCACCTATTCGACTGTTGGATATGAAGCTTTGGTGATGGCGGAAGCGATGGAGATTCCCGTGGATCGCGGGGTCGCGAGCCGGGCCCAGGCTTTCCTCATGGCAAACAGGGCGAAGGCAGGGGGCGATCAACGGGCTATGATTCAGTATGCTCTTTCGGTTGGCGGGAAAGGTGACTTCTCAGCGTGCAACCGCCTGTTCCGCTCAAGGGCAGAGCTTTCGCCTTCGGGCCGGGTCTATCTTGCGCTGGCGTTTGTGCAGCTTAAGCGTCCGGAATTTTCGAAGCAGCTTTTGGAAAATCAGGGAGAAGTGAAGGACTGGGATGTCATGACCTTGGGGAGAACCCTGCAAGCATGGGCCGCAATCAATGCCAGGGATCCCCGGGTTGATGGGATTGAAAAACGAATTTGGAGTCGATGTGGAGCTCACGGATTTATGCGTGACCTTTCGTTGGCACTGAGTGCTCTTGGATTATCCTCGATATACGAAGAGCGCGATGCGGTGGCGGCGGACTTCCATGTTGTGGTCTCGATCAATGGTAAAGAAGTGACCAAGATCACAAGCGGAACTCCCGAAAGTCGGGGTTGGTTGAAAGTGCCACAACGTTTTTTGAAGAAAGGGGAGAACGTGGTTTCAGTTTCGATGGAAGGGCGGGGGATGCTGCGGGTGGGAACGACGATGACTGGAACTTTGAAGGAATTTCCCAAGGATGATTGGAACGGGGATTTAAAAGTGATGACGCGGGAGTTTTTGCATCCGGGTTTGACCTACAAAGGGCTCCCTCTTTCGACGAGAGGACGTTCGCGAGTTTCAAAAGCGGCGGTCGGTGATCGGGTGGGAGTTCGTTTGGTGACACGCCACAAGAAGAGTGAAAACGGGGAAGTGATCATCTGGGAAAAAATTCCGGCAGGCTTTGATTACCTCGCAGGGTCACTTTCAGGCGGGCACAGCGGGGCCCGGATTGAGAATGGTTATCTCGTGATCACTCATGTGGGCACGATGGCCCAGGATAAGAGTTTTTACTACGAGATGGTGGCGAAGACTCCGGGAGAGTGGCGCGTTTCACCAACGATGCTCTTTCCTCTTCAAGTGCCGGAAAGAGCGACCTACGGGCCGGAGGGAAAGCTGGTGATTCTTCCGCGTGGGAAAAAGACCGGTGAGGAGTACTTTCACCAGGTGGGTGAGCGCTATGAACTGGCGACATTGGCATTTCGCGATGGTGATTTTGTCGAGGCGGCCAAACAGCTGGCGATCGTGCGCAAGAAGCACTCAAACTATCAGGCCGCTGAAGTGGCGAGAATGACCTTGTGGATTGAAACGGCAAAGAAGCAACCCGATGCAAGGCTTGTGGCGGATTCGTTTGAAGTGCTCAACGAACTTTCTCCGGAGTTGGAGATTCCCTTCGAAAAGATTCTCAAGGTGGGGAATGCTTATCGGGACTTGAAAGAATTTGAACGTGGGGTGGATGTTTTTCTGGCGACTCTTGAAGCCGGGTTTGCGACTGAATCCTTTGTCGGTGCGGCTTTGGAAGATCAGGGGCGCTTTTTGGATGCTCTCGACTATCAGGCCGAGCTGTGGATGGACTTCCCGGACTATGGAGAAATTGCCAATTCCTTCTTCGCGCTGGCTCAACAAGTCTATGCCAAAGCTGCCGATACAAAGGCGATCGCTCCTCGCAAGGGAGATAAGAAAGCTCCGGAATCGCGTGATCTTTATTTGAAATCGGTGAAGATGTTGGAGCAATTCCGGGTGACTCATCCGTCTCATCCATTGTCGGACGATGGCGCCTTTACCATCGCCAATGCTCTCTTTACCCTTAAATCCTACGAGCAGATGGTTTTACACGCCAAGGCGAGTCAGAAGGCCTATCCAAAGAGTGATTTCGCAGAGGCTTTCCAATATCTGGAGGCGCTGGGGAATTTCTGGTTGAGAAACTACGACGCTGCTTTTGCTTCGGCCAAGGTGGTAGCGGATGGGAGCGGGAAGGACCGAAATTTGGCCGCTTATATTTGCGCGCAGATTTTACATGCTCAAGGCAAGACGGTGGATGCATTGAAGTGGTATGAAAAAGTGGACACGGAGTATCCTGATGCGAAGGATTCCATCGCGTGGTTCGAGCAGAAGAAAATCTCGCTTGATGAAGTGAAAGTCATTCGCTCGGGCGAGAAGGTGGAATTGAAACTAAAGCATCGCAATATCAGCAAAGCCGACTTGCAGATCTATCGGGTGGACTTGATGAAGCTTTATCTTAGGGAAAAGAATCTCAGTCACATTTCGAAAGTAAATCTCGCCGGGATCGCACCGAAGCATGAGCTGAGTGTTGATTTGAAGAACAAGCAATTCAGCGATCAGGAGACCACGATCGAATTGCCGATGAAGAAAGATGGTGCCTATCTCGTGATTTGCCGGGGCGATTATCTTTACGCGTCGGGATTGGTTTTGGTGACGCCGGTGAAGATGGAAGTTCAGGAAATTGATCGTGATGCTACCGTTCGAGTGAATTTGTCGGATCGAGCGACCGGGAAACTGCTCGATGGAGTTCATGTAAAGGCGATTGGATCGAATGATGAAAAATTTGCCTCAGGAGAAACAGAGATGCGTGGCGTTTGGACGACTGCCGGAGTGAAAGGCGTTGTGACCGTCATCGCAAGGGATCAGGAAGGTCGTTATGCTTTCTATCGGGGGACCAGACCATTCAGGAGCCAGACTGCTCCAGCTTCCCAGGGAAAAGCTCCCGCAGGTGAATTCAAAGCAGGGAGCTACAACAGGAATAACTACGAAAAACAGGATGCCATCTGGTTTGATAACAGTAAGAAATTCGACAAACTCCGCCGCTCGCAGGGCAAAGGGGTGAAGGTCAACAAGGCGATTAAGAAGTAGAGATTCACTGGAATGCGGCACTACGCCATCTCTTGGCTGATCGACGGGGGATGGGCGCGTCAAGCAGGCCCACGGCAAAGTGCTATGCCCGATTCCCGGGGAGTGAGACCCGGATGATGACGGAAAGGATGAACAATCCGGCGAGAGTGGCTGCAATGCTGGCTCCGGCGGGTTGTCCGAATTGGATACTGAGAATGAGACCCAGCGCGGATCCCCCGGCTCCAACGAGTCCACTCAGAGGGAAGAGTGTTTCTGGTGTGGAAACGAAGGACCTCACGATGGCGGCGGGAGTGACAATCATGCCGATGGCAAGAATGCAGCCGACAGCCTGAAGCGTGGTGACGAGAACAAGGATGAGGATTGCGAAGGAGGCGTAGTCGAGAAGTCTGGTGCGAATGCCGAGACTTGCCGCGACTTCGGGATCGAAGAGGTTGATGACCACTGCTCGCCGGAAGAGCGAGAGCATGGTCACCGCAATGATACCCACCCCGAAACTCATCCAAAGGTCGATATCCGAGAGACCCAGAATGTTTCCAAGGAGCCAGTTTTCGAGATCCTGGTTGGAGCCCAGTTTTTGGAGGACCATAATGCCGACGGCAAAAGCTCCCGTATAAAGAACAGCCAGGACGGTATCGTCGCTGATTTTGGTGACCCGCGAGAGGAGGACCGTGAGCACGCCAATGGCGACGGCGGCGATGACTGCTCCGAAGAAGGCGCTGAAGACGCCAAGGGTGAAGATCCACGCGGCGATGGCGACACCGGGCAGGAGGCTGTGGCTCAGAGCGGTCAGTTTGAGTGGGCTGCGGTGCAGAAGTACGAAGGCACTCGTATATCCATTGACGAAGCCAATGATGAGAGTCGCCAGGAGCGCTCGTTGATAGAGGGGAATCTCAAAGAACTCGCTCATGAGCATGGGGGTGGCAAGAGTGAAGGGTTTGTTTGACGGCATCGCTGACCATGACTTCCGCAGCGGGACCAAAGGCGACTTGCTTCCGGTCGAGGACGAGAGCGTGGGTGAAAATCTCCGTCACGCTTTCGAGCTGATGGTGGGAGGCGATAATGAGATGCCCGCTTTTGCTTAGGTCAACGAGGCTGTCTGAAAGGTGGCAGCGACTTTCGATGTCGAGTCCGTTGAAAGGTTCGTCGAGAAGAAGGACGTGGGCTTCCTGGGCGAGTGCCCGGGCGATGTAGGTGCGCTGCTGCTGGCCGCCGGAAAGTTGGTCGATCTGGCGATTGGCAATGTCGCCAAGATTCATGGTGGCAATGGCATCCTCGGTTTTATCCCGGTCGATTTTCCCGAAGCGTTTGAGGTGTCCGAGGTGGGGGAAACGCCCCATCGCGATGACGTCTCGAACCCTGATGGGGAAATGACGTTGATGCTGGTCGACCTGCGGAAGGTAAGCGATTTCGCGTCGAGCTTTGGCAATCGGATTCTCACGCCAGTTGATGACACCGGATTGCTGCTTGAGAAGACCGGCCAGGAGTCGAATGAGGGTGCTTTTTCCTGCGCCGTTTGGTCCCAGAAGGGCGAGGCGTTGACCGCAGTGGGCCGAGAATTCGACCTCGCTGAGGGCTTCCTTCACTCCGTAGCTATAGCCTACTCCTGTCAGGTCGAGTTGATGGTGCTCGTGGCTCATGGTTACTCTTCCCAGGTGAAAGTGAGTTCTTCGGTAGCTTTTCCAAGACCCCAAAGAGTGTGAAAACGAGCCTCGATTCCTTCGGGGATCAGTTCGAGTCGAAGCGCGGTTTTCGGGGTGTCTTCGGGCCAGGTCACAGAGACCAGGAGGGTGACCTTGGAGTCGCGTTCGTAGTGGATCTCCTTTTCGTCTTCATCAGGAGCAAAGGTCCACGAGGCTTCCTCGATGGTGACTGTCAGTTCAGCAAAGGGATGGGCTGAGTTGATCTGCAAAAAGGCGGTGGTGAGCGGGCCGGAGGCTTTGTCTTCGGCTTCGACCGGTTGGTATGCTTTTTGGTTGATCACCCTGGCCAAAGGCCATCCGAGTGCAGCCAAGGGGATGAGCGGGATGAGCGTGGCTCCGAGAGGGAATTTGGTCATGGCGCTACTTCAAGCCAGCTACAATGTTGGTGACGTTTGCCTGGATCATGGCCTGATAGCTCGTTGCCGAGCCATCGGCGATGAGCGGTTTGCCAACTTTGGCCCCTGATTGTTTGGCGATCTGTTGCAGGACTTTCGGATTGGCGGTCTTCTCAGGGAAAACCATGGGAATTCCTTCCTTGCGAAGCTCTTGAATGGATTTGGCCAGTTGGGTGGCCGAGACTTCACCGTCTGCACTCAGGCCCTGGACAAAGGTCGCTTTGAACCCATAAGCCTTACAAAAGTAGCCAAAGGCGGCGTGGGCGGTGACAAGATGGCGTTTCCCCCGGGGGATTTTTGTGATCTGGCCTTTTGCCCACGCTTCGAGTTGATCGAGCCGCTGGCGGGCCACTTTGGAGTTCGCAGCGTAGGTTGCTTTTCCGGCAGGGTCGGCCTTGGTGAGTTCTTTTTCAATCACGCGAATGGCGCGCTCCATATTGCTGATGTTATGCCACCAGTGGGGGTCAATTCCACCGACGGCATGATGAGGGCAACAGGCGTAGATTTGATCTTTCTTCGAGATCTTCTGCGAGGGGATGGTGCGACCAACTTCGATGATGGATTGGTGACCTTGAAGGTTGTCCTTGAGTCCCTTGAGATAGGGTTCGAGGTTTTTTCCCGAGGCGAAAATGAGGCGGGCTTTGGCCATTTTCTTAATGTCAGAGGCCTTTGGCTGGAACTTATGAACGTTCATGCCCGGCTTGACGACTTCTACGACGGAAACACGATTTCCACCGACTTGTTTGACCGCATCCGTGATGAGGGGATGGAGGGAAGCAACGTCCAATCCGTGCGCGGCCAAGGTGAAGAGGAGGAAGAAAAACCATTTCATAGATGCAAATAGATTGCGTTAGTGACCCGTCTTGTCAAGTGGGTAAACGCAAGTTTTGTGCGTTATCGCAAAAGGCGTTGATCGCTTTGTCAGACCCGGACCAAGTGGGTCGGAGTATTTTTAGAGGTGAAATTCGATCCGCTTCACCGAATGAGTTGTCTGGGAATTTCAGAGATTTTACCGCTCATTTCGGCGAAAAATCGATCGTTTTTACGGCAGGTCATCGGGTGGATGCCGGTGAATTCGGAGAAGGCGGGAAGGATGAGGTGCTGGGACGCTTGCAAGAAAAAGCCCGGCACGCGGATGGCGCGGCGGCGGGATTCGGCGATTCGTGCGCCCGGGTGGAGGTGGCCTGCGATGCCGGGTTGGTTGGGGGCGAGATCCGACGGGTCGTGGGTAATGGTGATGCCGTCGACCAGCAGGTCAGCGACGATATGGAAGGGGAGCTTGCGGCCGGAGATCCAGGCGCGTGCGTCGTGGTTCCCTTCGGTGAGAATGACCGGGATTGGGAGGTCAGCGAGGAAATCGCCCAAGGAAGAAAGAATGGGCTCGCTGAGACCATCGGCCGAATGGACAAGGTCTCCGGCAATGATAAGTTGAGAAGGTAAATTGGTTTCAACAAGTTGGGAAAGGCGCCGAAGATCGGATTCGGTGGTTCCTTCGGGAACCGGGAGGCCCCGGTTGCGGAAAGTGGCTGACTTTCCGAGGTGGATGTCGGCAACGACAAGAGAACGCGATCCCTTTAGGAAAACAGCGCGACCGGGCAGGAGTTCGACGGTGGTCCTGCCGAGCTCGATTTCCATGACTACTGTTGACTGGCTTCGAGAGCTCCTTTTTTCATCTCAGCGGCCATGAGGGTGAGAGCATTGGCGCGGGTGGGGGCGAGATGCTCTTTAAGACCGGTCTTATCGATAAAGGAGAGGTCTGCGGTGAGGACGGTTTCCGGAGATTCGCCATCCAGAACCCGCACGAAAAGTGCGATCATTCCCTTGGTGATCACCGAATCGGAATCGGCCAAGTAAGACATTTTGCCATCTTTCGAAGAGGAATCCAACCAAACCTGGGACTGGCAGCCTTTGATGAGACGGTCGGAGGTATGAAGGTTCGGGTCCATTGGCTGGAGCTTCTTCCCCAATCCAATGACGTATTCGTAGCGCTCGGTCCAATCCTGGAAGAGATCGAGATCGTCGAGCAATTCCTGTTGCTTCTCGGTGATGGTCACGCGCATTCCATACTCGCGGAATCGGCGAAAGGCAATGGAATCAGCGCAACATCATGAGGGCTTTTTTTAGAGCCTCACCAAGTGATTCAACCTCCTCGAGAGTATTGTAAGCTGCGAAGGAGGCCCGGAGGGTGCCCGTGATGCCAAAACGAGACATGAGGGGTTGGCAGCAGTGGTGACCGGTGCGGAGAGCAAATCCCATCTGATCAAGGAGGGTTCCGAGGTCGTAGTGATGAATGCCTTCGAAATTGAAGGAAAGGGCGCCGGCCCGGTCATCAGGGCCGTAGATCGTAATGCCTTCCAGTTCACCGAGTATTTCGGCGGCACGTTTGATGAGGAGAGACTCATGGTCGGTGATTTCGCTTATTACCAAGTTATTCACAAAGTCCAGAGCGGTTGCGAGTGCGATTCCCCCTTCAATATTTGGAGTCCCTGCTTCGAATTTGAAGGGAGGGTCGTTGTAGGTGGTCTTTTCAAAGGTCACTTCTTTGATCATTTCACCCCCTCCTCGCCATGGCGGTAATTCACAGAGTAATTCGTGTTTCCCAAAGAGGATTCCGATGCCAGTTGGACCGTAAACCTTGTGTCCGGAAAATGCGTAAAAATCACAATCAATCGATTCTAAATCAACATTTAAGTGAGGAATTGATTGCGCGCCATCGATAAAAGTGAGGGCACCGATCTTTCTAGCCTGTGAACAGATGTGAGTAACGTTATTCACAGTGCCAAAAGCATTGGAAACATGATTCACTGACACCAATTTGGTACGTTCGGTGATGAGGCTGTCGTATGCTTCCAGGTCGAGAGTCCCGTTGTCGAGAACGGGAATCACTTTGAGAGTGATTCCCAGTCGTTCACAAAGCATTTGCCAGGGGACGGTGTTCGAGTGGTGTTCCAGCCCGGATATAATGATTTCGTCTCCTGCCTTGAATCGATTGGAGCGGCCAAGAGAAGAAGCCACTAAATTAACTGAATCAGTTGTCCCGGAGGTGAAGATAATTTCCTCCGGGCGGTTCGCATTCAGGTGAGATGCGATGGTTTGTCGGGCAGACTCGTGGGCTGCGGTTGCGGCCTGGGAGAGCCTGTGGACGCCCCGGTGGATATTGGAATTGATCTTCTCGTAGTAATCCCGCGAGGAATTCAGGACAGCCAATGGCTTTTGGGAAGTGGCGGCATTATCAAGGTAAACCAGAGGATTCCCATTGATTTCCTGATGCAAGATGGGGAATTCCGATCTTAGCTTGTAGGGATCCAGCGTGCTCACGCGGAGTCTGTAATGCCGCTCGAGGGATCTCGCAAGCCCGGGTAAATCCGTAAAAATGAAAAAACCTTCCAAGAAGTTCGGTCTTGGTGTTTCGATTAGGTAGTAACACCATTCTCCCTTCCTACCCGCGTAATCAATGAAACTGCTCCTCGCCCTTCTCCTATTGACATTTTCCAACCTCATGGCCCAACAAAACGTCGGCTTTATTGAAGATTTTGCTCTTGCGAAGGATCGTAAGGAAGCACTCAAACAACTGATCCCCGGAACGGAGGACTATTACTATTACCATGCCCTCCACTTTCAAAATGAGCGGCAGATCAAGGATTATGACCGAATCCTTGCAGAGTGGGAAAATAACTTCCGGAATTCCCCGGGTCGCAAGATCATCGAGAATCGTGAGGCACTCATTCGATATTCCGATGACCCGCAGGCCACTCTGGCATATCTTAAAAGAGAACTCGGACTCAACTTCAATCACCAGCAAGAAGGAAAGGCTCGCGAGGCGAACCATCCGTCGACTCTGGATCAAAAGCTGGTTGCCTGGGAGGCCTTTCTTAAAGATGCGCTTGGTTCATCGACAACTCTCCAGAATTTGGACGAATCGGCCTTTTTCCTGTTTCTTGAGTCCAAGCCCAGGCTTTCCCCGGCCGAGCGGCGCGATTTACTTTCCCGGGTCAGGGTTCCCGATCTTCCCGGTCTCCTTGAGCTCATCCTGTTTGACCTGAAGAGTAAGGAGAGCAAGGGATTTGGTGAGTTTGTCATTCACCGTGCTCTCACAAAAGCCCAATTGGAAACACTCCTCAAAGGAGAGCAAACGCTCATTCACCAAAACGTTTTCGTTGAAACCTATCTCTCCCGGCTCCTTCCGGGACCTGACGAAAATCTCGCAGCCTCCCCCGGTGTCCGCCAAGCCTACCTCGACCGCGCCTGGAAGTTTGTATCGACCCTCTCTCCGTCGTTTCACTCGCTGAAAGCGCACGTCCTTTATCAACGTCTGGTTCACGACCGGGCTCTCGGTCAGGAAAATGAGAAGCGCTTTCTGGCCTATTTAGCCCTCCCTCGAAATGTCTCCTACCTGAACCCAAAGTGGCGTGAAAACGAGCCCGAATTGTGGCGCCAGGCTGCCGACCTTGGTCAGGATTTTAGAAAAATTACGACCTTGCCTCCCGTTCGAGGTGGCGATGAACCTCTCGTGAAGTCCTACCTCCTTCGTTTCTTGAAGGATGCCGCGGATTCCAAGAAATTTGCCCCCTATCTCCGTGATTCATGGCTTCGCCGTGCCTTTGCCGAAACGAAGATCATCCATGGAATTGGCAAACCCGCCGATTGGGCCTCGCTCCTTTCTCCTGCGGAGTTTCAGGAACTCAAAGACCGTGTTGATATCGAATTCGATCCAACAAGTGGTGAAGTCCATGACTTGAATGATGAGGTTTCTCTCAAGGTTCACTTGAAAAACGTTCCCAAGCTCATTGTCAAAGTTTTTGAAATCAACACCCTCAACTATTACCGCAACCTTGGTAATGAGGTCAGCACCGATATCGATCTCGACGGGCTTGTCGCAAACCATGTCGAAGTCCACGAATACAAGGATTCGCCTCAGCTTCGTATCGCACGAAACTTCAAAATCCCCGCGATCGAGAAACGTCGGGGGCTTTGGGTCATCGAATTTATCGGGGGAGGGAAGAGCAGTCGTGCGGTCATTCGGAAGGGTGCTCTGGGAATCTTGAATCAAACGATTCCGCGGGGCGAACTCATCACCGTTTTAGATGAAAAGCACGCGCCGGTCACAGGTGCCTCCGTGTGGATTGGCGAACGTCAATACGACTGCGACGAGAAGGGGCGTACCCTTGTGCCATTTTCCAACAATCCCGGAACCCGGACCATCGTTGTCCAGGATTCCAAGGGCTTTGCCACGATGGCCAGTTTCACCCAGCACAATGAGAAATACGAACTTGGTGCCGGGATGCACCTTGAACAGGAAACCCTCCGAACCGGTGGTAAGGCAAAGATTGTGATTCGCCCGACTCTGACGGTCGCCGGGGAAACGATTTCGCTCAGCAAATGCGAGAGTGCCAGCCTCCATCTTTCTTCAAAGAATCTCGACGGGCTTCCTGTCAGCACGTCTGTCGAGGACATCAAGCTCGCCAGCGATCGCGAGTTCGTTCACGAATTCCGGGTTCCCGACCGTCTCACCAGCCTCACTGCGACTCTCCGGGTGAAACTCAAGATCGCCAGTCTGGGAGGAAAGGAAATCGAATTGACGAGCAGCCGTCACTTTGGAGTGAATGAATTCCTGGGAAGCGAGCAGGTCGGGGATCTTTACCTCAGCAAGATCGATGGTCGATACCGCATCGAGTTCCTCGGTCGCAACGGGGAGCCCCTTGGAGGACAAAATCTCAACGTTGTGGTGCATCATGCCAACTTCAAGAATCATCGCTCGTTCACTCTGAAAACAACCAAAACCGGAGCGATTGATCTTGGTTCTCTCACCGACATCGCCCGGGTGCAAATCAAGGAGCCCGGCGGACATGAACGCTCATGGACTCTTGAAAAAGATCGTCGTGACCAGGTCAATGTCATCACCCTTGCTGCGGGGCAGGAACTGAGAGTTCCCTTTGTTGGAAAGCTCAACCGTCGCGAAGTCGGATTGTTTTCATTGGTAGGAGGTCACAATCTCGCGAATGAGTTCGCCAAACTGAAGTTAAAGGACGGCTATCTCACCGCAAACCCCGCCGCCGGAGACTACCGACTCCTTCTCAAAGATTCCGGACAGGAGATCCAGATCCTCGTTGCGCAGGGGACCATCACCGGGGGGCACGTCTTCAATGAGACGCGCATGCTCGAACTTCCGGCCCGCCAGCCTTCCCACCTCAAGGGAGTCAAAATCAAGGGCGAGACCCTTGAAATCGATGTTTCCGGTGTCGATCCATTGACCCGCGTTCACGTCGTCGCGACTCGATTCCTTCCCGGTTTCGATCCTTTCAGCAGCCTGCGTGGCTCGCAACGCCCCGGGCTCACCACCGGCCGCGCCCGCTACCTTCCGAGTCTCTATATTAGTGGACGCAATCTTGGCGATGAACTCCGCTATGTTCTGGAGCGACGTTACGCCCAAAAATTCCCCGGAAACATGCTCACCCGTCCCGAGATTCTTTTGAATCCGTGGGCCGTCCGTGACACCGAGACCGGAAAAGAGGTCCTGGCCGATGGTGATAAATTTGACCGCAAGAGCGTCGCGGCACCGGCTCCAGCTTCGGCACCCGGTGCCGCACTCCGAAGAAAAGCCAAAAAGCAATCCCCGGCTGCCCGGAGTACGTCATACGAGTTTCTCAAAAATGATCCTGTTTTCGTCCCAAACCTCGTCCCCGGGAAAGATGGGAAACTCACGATCAAGCTGGATGCTTTTGGCGATCGCCAACATGTTCACGTTCTCTTGGTCGATCCGGAAGGTGCCACCTACCGCAGTCTTTCCCTCCCCGATCGTAGGACCGAACTTCGTGACCTCCGTCTCCTCAAAGCCCTCGACCAAAAACGTCACTTCACCGAGCAGGAACAGGTGAGCCTTCTGAAGAAAGGGGAGTCTCTCAAGATCCCGAATCTCCTTGATTCCCAGTTTGAAGTCTTTGACCACTTGGGCGGCATTCACCGTTATTTTCTCACCTTGAATAATGACGCAACCCTTCGGGAGTTTTCCTTCATCACCAATTGGCCCAAGCTCACTGATGAGGAAAAGCAGGCCAACTACTCAAAATATGCCTGCCACGAACTAAGTTTCTTCCTTTCTCGAAAGGATCCGGAATTCTTCAAGAAGGTCGTCCTCCCGCACCTTGCGAACAAAAAGGACCGAACTTTCATGGACGACTACTTACTCGGGAAACCGCTTCAGACCTATTTCCAGCATCACGAATATTCGCGCCTCAATGTCGTCGAGCGGATCCTTCTTTCGCAAGGCGATCCCAAGCGGCAGGCCGCACTGACTCTTGATCTTGAAAACAGGCTCGCTCTTCAGACTCCCGATCTCGACCAATCCCGCTACTGGTTTGGGGCCGCGGTCAGCGGAGGAGCTTTTGGGAACACCTACGCCGGAGCCAAGGTTGCGGACGCGAGGGAGTCGTTGCGCGGATTGCAGAAAAAACCGGCCAGTCGACTTCGAGCCCTCGGTCTCGCCGATATGGAAGCTGAAGGGCAGGAATCAGCAAAAGGGGTTAGATTTCATATGCAGGAAAAGAAACTGAAGCAGGAAGACGCCCTTGTCGAACTGCGGTCAATGCGCCGTGAGTCGCCCCAGGACGCGGCCATGGACAATTTGAGCGATGCCTTTGCCGCGCCCGGTGATAAAGACTTTCAGCGTCCCGCTGAACAACTGTATCGCGCCCTCGAACCCACCAAGGAGTGGGCTGAAAACAATTATTATCACCTTCGCATTTCACAACACACCTACGACCTCGTTGGCGAGAATCGCTTCTGGCTTGATCTCGCAAAACATGGGCTCAAGCCCGGCTTTGGCTCCCGCCATCTCGGAGAGGTCACTGGTAATTTTGCCGAGATGATGCTTGCCCTGGCCTTTTTGGATCTGCCGTTTGCCGCGCCGGAACACACCGACAAGATCGAAGACGGAGCACTCGATTTCACTGCCGGAGGAAACACCTTGTTCTTCCATCGTGAGATCAAGGAAGCCGGAATGGCGGCCAAGCGTCCGCCCCTTCTTGTCAGCCAAAGCTACTATCAGCACAACGACCGCTTCCGCATGGAGGACGGACAAAAGGTCGATCAGTTTATCACTGACGAATTTGTTCGTGGAGTTGTTTACGGAGCCCAGGTCGTTGTGACCAATCCCACCAGCTCCCGCCAGACGCTTGATATCCTCACCCAGCTTCCCAAGGGAGCCCTTCCCATGCTGGGCCAGCGTGCCACCGCCACCAAACCGGTTGGTCTTGAGCCTTATTCGACCCACCGGCTTGAGATCGCCTTTTACTTCCCGGAAGCAGGTGAGTTTCCGGTTTATCCAGCGCACCTTTCCAAAGCCGGTGAGGTGGTTGCGCATGCCGATTCCTTAACGCTGGAAGTTGTGGATGAGCCTACCACAGTCGATGAGACTTCATGGGCCTGGATTAGCCAGTGGGGCGACGAGGCCACGGTCCTCAAATATCTCGAAACCGAAAATCTCCACGCCATTGATCTCAATAAGATCGCGTGGCGGGTTCGTGAAAGCGCTGAATTTTTCCAGAAGGCTCTCGCCATTCTGGATATTCGCGGATTGTATCAGCCAACCCTTCAGAGCTATGCCGTAGCGCACAACTCCGGGAATCATCTCGCGCAATATTTACTCATGCAGAAGGGCTTCCTTGGCCAATGCGGAGTTGCTCTTGAATGTGAACTTGTGACGATGGATCCAATCAATCGTCGGACATACGAGCACCTTGAATACAAACCTCTCATTAACAACCGGGCGCACGCACTCGGGGGAGAGAACCGCATTCTGAATCCCGTGATTCGCGGGCAGTATCAGAACTTTCTCCGGGTCCTCAGCCAGCAAAAGTCTCTCGATGATAGTGATCGTCTGGCCGTGACCTATTACCTCTTCCTGCAGGACAGGGTGAGCGAAGCTCTCGCCCATCTCGAAAAGGTTGCTCCCGAACAGCTCGAAACCAAAATGCAGCTTGATTACTTCCAAGCTTACGCCGCCTTCTATCAGGCTGATCTCGGGAAAGCCCGTCAGATTGCCAGGAAGTATGAAAACTACCAAGTCGATCGGTGGCGTGAACGCTTTGCCGATATCTCGGCACAGATTGCTGAGATTGAAGGAGGAGTGCCGGAGATCATTGAAGAGGGGAATCGCGAACAAGAGCAGCAGGCTGCCGCTGCACTCGAACCGGCACTCGAGCTCGCCGTTGAGGGAACAAAGGCAACTCTCGACCACCGGAATGTTGAGGCGGTTGTCGTCAACTATTACGAGATGGACCTGGAATTTCTCTTCAGCACCAATCCGTTTGTTTCGAGCGGGACTTCTCGCTTCGCCATCATTCAGCCCAATAAATCGGTCAACTTGAAGTTGGCCAAAGGGAAGAAAGAAACCTCGTTCCAGCTCCCCGCTGAATACCAGGCCAGCAATGTCATCGTGGAAATCCTGGGTGGCGGGAAGAGGGCTTCAAAGGTCGTCTATGCCAACAATCTGAAAGCAACGGTCAGTGAGACAATGGGTTTGCTTACGGTCCGTCACGGAGAATCCGGGAAGGCCCTGCCCAAGGTCTACGTGAAGGTCTATGCCTCCACTAATCAGGGAGTGAAATTCTTCAAGGACGGTTACACCGATCTTCGAGGAAAGTTTGACTTCGCCAGCGTCAGCACCACCGGGCTGGGTCAGATCAAGAGTTTCAGCATCCTTGTGATGAGCGAGGAGAATGGCGCAACGGTTCTCGAAGCTTCAGTTCCACAACGATAGAGGTCTCTCGTAAGAAGTGCTTCGAATCAGCTTCTGTAAACAGTTTCGGGATCGAAGGTCCGCTCGTCATCGACGAAGTTAAGATCAACCGGATTGTTTTGAGGGAAGCTCACCGCGCGGTAGAAACAGGAACGTCTTCCGGTGTGGCACGCTCCGGCGCCCTGCTGGGTGACGTAGAGGATGAGAGCGTCCTGATCGCAATCAGTGCGGATTTCGTGAATCTTTTGCGTGTGGCCGGAGGTCGCTCCCTTGTGCCAAAGCTCTTGCCTCGATCGGGAATAGTAAACGGCCTCGCCTTTTTCGATCGTCATTTTGAGAGACTCTTCATTCATATAGGCCAGCATCAGCGGTTCCCGTGTTTCATGATCGATGGCCATGGCTGCAATCAGGCCGCTGGCATCGAATTTGGGGGAAAATGCGAGGGACTCGTCGAGTTCCTTTTTATCGGGGCGGGGGGAGAACTGAAGCTCACTCATGACGGCCGAGGTTTGCCATCTTCATCGAGATGGTCGAGACAATACTCCTCGCCGTCTGAGGCTACGCGGAAATCAAGGCCGGGATTATCAACTTCGGTCCGCTTGCAGATGGCACATTCGTGGAGAGTGACAGGCCCGCCTTTGACTTTCGCCTGATAGTCAATTCTGCGGGCTGCGATTTGCTTCCGTTGTTTTCCATGATGCCGCATGCGGGGAAGAGCCCAGACGAGGTAGGGAAGGAGCGAAATGGCATAGAGAATGAAGAGGAAGGGAGCTTGAATGGCTTGCAAGAGCAAGCCGGCGCCCGCCACCGCTGCGATGATCCAGACTTTGACCGGGAGAACGAAAAAAAGGAGAAACTCGTGGTGTGGGAAAAGGGTGGCGAAGGCAAAGAAGATTGCCAGGTAAAACATCTGGCTTCCCAGGCCCGGCACCGGAATGAAGTAGAGAATAATGATCTGGCAAATGAGGCAGCCATAGACATAAAAGGAGGTTCGAACCTCTCCCCAGGCGTGCTCCAGCGAATCGCTGAACAAGAAGGTGATTCGCATGGAAATGTAGAGAAAAAGTACGCTCATCAGTGTTCCAAATGCCCCATAAGGAGGGACCAGGGGCATGAAAATCCATGCGATTAGGCGCCAATACTCTCCTTTGGCCAATCCCTCCGGAGTCACCATGAAAAATGAAGCCGTTTCCGGTTTCATTAGAATGAGTGCAAAAACGACACATTGGAGCATGACGATCGCTCGAATGAGACCTGGAAAGGCCAGCGATGAAAATTTGTGTTCCAAGTTTGAATTCAATCCCATGTCGCGAGATAGCAAAGGTTGGGATAGGCAGATTGACAAGCTCCATCCCCGCTCACACAGTTCGCCAGTGAGCGAAATCTTTAAGCTATCTCCCCTTGACCAGGAGCACCGGGACCTCGGGGGGCGCCTTGTTCCCTTCGCAGGCTGGGAAATGCCTGTGATGTATGACTCGATCATCCATGAACACAAGGCGGTGCGGGAATCGGCTGGTGTTTTTGACATTTCCCACATGGGGCAGCTTTTTGTCTCGGGAGCCAATGCCGCCAATTGGCTTGAAAAACTTCTCACGAACGAAGTGGCAACACTCACCCCGGGAAATGCCCACTACACCTTCCTGCTGAATGAAGCGGGTGGGGTCATCGATGATCTCATCCTTTACCGTCTCAAAGAAGATCGTTTCCTCCTGGTCGTCAACGCGTCCTGCATCGATCACGATGTCGAATGGTTGCAGCAACACCTGGAAAAAGGGGTCACTTTGGAAAACGAGAGTTCGGAATGGGCCGGTCTCGCGGTGCAGGGCCCAAAGACGCCCGAAATTTACACCGCCATCACAGAGGGGCGGACCTTGCCCTCCAGAAATGGAATCGATGATCTCAAACATGAAGGTGAACGCCTCCTCATTTGTCGCACCGGCTACACCGGGGAGGATGGCTTCGAACTCTTCTGCCCCGCAAAACAGGCATCGCATTGGTGGAAGGCGCTTCTTGGTGAGGGGGTGAAGCCCTGTGGCTTGGGAGCGCGCGACAGCCTCCGACTCGAAATGTGCTATCCTCTCAACGGGGCCGATCTCTCTCCGGCCCGAACTCCGCTCGAGGCTGGACTCGGCTTTTTCGTGGCTCTTGAGAAAGGGGATTTTATGGGATCCACCATCCTGAAAAAACAGAAGGAGGAGGGAATCTCCGAACGGCTGATGGCCATTAAAATTGACGAACGCGGTGCGCCGCCTCGTCCCGGGTATCCTGTTCTTGATCAGGAGGGGACGGCTCTGAGTGTCCTCACCTCCGGGGGGCTTTCTCCAAGCCTTGGCGAGGGAATTGCCCTTGCTTACCTTCCCGTTGAGAAAGTGAAAATGGGCACCCCGGTTTTCATCGAGGTTCGAGGACGGAAAATCTCTGCCAAGGTGGTCAAAAAGCCTTTCTATCGTAAATAATCCATATTAAACCCAAACGACTTTTAGCTATGATTGCTCCAGCCGACCTTAATTACACACGCGAACACGAATGGGTTCGTCTTCAAGGCGAAATCGCCACAATTGGAATCACCGACCATGCTCAGGAGGAACTAAGCGATGTCGTCTTCGTCGAATTACCCGACCTGGGAGACATTGAAAAAGGATCACCCATTGCGGTCGTCGAGAGTGTGAAGGCTGCTTCTGATATTTATGCGCCTGTTTCCGGGGAGATCATTGAGGTCAACACCGATCTCGTCGCAGATCCCGCCAAAATCAATACCGATCCCTATGATACCGGTTGGATCTTCAAGATTCGCTTGAGCAGCCCCGATCAGATAAATAACCTCATGGACGCCGCGTCCTACAGCGGCATGGTTTCATAGATTGTGCAATGAGCGCTCCGTTTGCCAACCGTCACATCGGGCCGTGGGATCATTCACGGCAGGAACTCCTCGACGCGATTGGCTACGAAAGCCTCGACGCACTTGTCGACAAGGTCGTCCCTGAATCGATTCAGTGGGATGGTTCCCCGGATCTCCCCGCCGCTTTATCTGAGAGCGCGGCTCTCGCGTCGCTACGGGAAAAGCTTTCTTCAAATGTTCTTCTTAAACCGCTGATTGGCCAAGGGTATTCGGGCACCATCACTCCGCCGGTGATCCAACGGAACATTCTTGAGAACCCCGGCTGGTATTCCGCTTACACTCCCTATCAACCTGAGATTTCCCAAGGCCGTCTCGAAGCACTGCTCAACTTCCAAACCATGGTCGTTGACCTGACTGGGCTTGATGTTGCCAATGCCTCTCTCCTCGACGAAGCAACCGCAGCTGCGGAAGCGATGAGTCTTTCCCTCACGATGAATCCGCGCGGTTCGGTTTTCTGGGTCGACGAGGAATGCCACCCACAGACGATCGAAGTGGTGCGGACCCGCGCCGAACCTCTCGGAGTTGAAGTAGAGGTTGGCGCTCTTGATGATTTCATACCATCGGAGGGCTTCTTTGGGGCACTTGTGCAGTATCCTTCCACTCTTGGCACTGTCCGGGACTTCACAGATTTCGCGGCGCAGGTTCACGAGGCCAAAGGTCTTCTGACCGTTGCCGCCGATCTTCTCGCGCTCACCGTTCTGAAAGAACCCGGTGCGATGGGAGCGGATATTTGTGTCGGCTCCAGCCAGCGTTTTGGCGTGCCACTTGGTTTCGGCGGCCCCCATGCAGCCTTCATTTCCTGTGTCGACAAACTGAAGCGTAAAATTCCCGGTCGTCTCATTGGCGTATCGCTCGATTCCCAGGGTAACCCCGGCTACCGGCTTTCCCTTCAAACTCGGGAGCAACACATTCGCCGGGACAAGGCGACCTCGAATATTTGCACGGCCCAGGTTCTTCTCGCGGTGATGGCCTCGATGTATGCGGTCTATCACGGTCCGGAGGGATTGCAGGAGATCGCTCGTCGTGTGCATGGACTCACCTCGCGACTGGCTCGGGCTCTTCCTGATGTCGTGAATTCTTCGTACTTCGACACCCTCACAGTGATCGCGCCTGTCGGTCTTCCCGAAAAAGCCCGGGAAGCCGGATACAACCTCCGTGACTTTGGGGATGGTCGTGTTGGAATCTCGCTCGACGAGACGACCACTGAAGAGGACGTTCAACAAATCGCAGCCCTTTTCAGTGTCACTCTTTCAGAAGAAGTTACTGATCTTGCTCTTCCGCGTGAAAGCGAATTTCTGACTCAGGACGCCTTCAACTGCTATCGCAGCGAGACCGAGATGATGCGCTATCTCAGTCGACTCGAGAAACGTGACCTCGCCTTGAACGAGTCAATGATCCCACTGGGATCCTGTACAATGAAACTCAATGCTGCCGCTGAAATGATGCCGGTGAGTTGGCCTGAAGTTTCCAATCTGCATCCTTTCGTGCCCCACGATCAAAGTGTTGGCTATCGAGCCATGCTGGATGAATTATCGGACTGGCTTGCCAAAATCACGGGCTTTGCCGCAGTCTCACTTCAGCCCAATGCAGGCTCGCAAGGTGAGTATGCCGGATTGCTGGCGATTCGATCCTTCTATCACGCGAATGGTGATAGCGAACGCAAGGTCTGCCTGATTCCTACCTCGGCTCACGGAACCAATCCGGCCTCGGCCGTAATGAGCGGATTTAAGGTCGTTCCCATCAGTTGTGATGACGAAGGGAACATCGACCGCAAGGATCTCAGTTCAAAGATCGAAACCTACCGCGATACTCTCGGTGCTCTCATGGTGACCTATCCTTCAACTCACGGAGTGTTTGAGGAAGGGATTGAAGAAATTTGCAGGGAGATCCATGACGCCGGCGGACAGGTTTACATGGATGGCGCCAACATGAATGCCCAGGTTGGTCTCACCAATCCAGGGATGATTGGAGCCGATGTCTGTCACCTCAATCTCCATAAAACCTTCTGCATCCCGCACGGGGGCGGAGGACCGGGAGTGGGGCCGATTGGTGTTGCTTCACATCTTGTAAAGTTTCTGCCCGGACACGAGACTCTTGAGACCACTCAAAATGTCGTATGTTCCGCTCCCTACGGCAGTGCTTCGATCAATGTGATTTCATGGATGTATATTGCCATGATGGGCTCGGAAGGACTTCGCGAGGCGACCGGGGTGGCGATTCTTAATGCCAACTACATCGCCTATCGCTTGCGGGAATCTTATCCGATTCTCTATACGGGGCGCGACGGTTTGGTCGCCCACGAATGCATTATTGATCTTCGTCCGCTCGCCACTCGGAGCGGGATCACAGTTGAAGATGTCGCCAAACGTCTCATTGATTATGGCTTCCACGCTCCGACAATGAGCTGGCCTGTGGCAGGGACCCTCATGATCGAGCCAACCGAGTCCGAGTCGAAAGAGGAATTGGATCGTTTTTGTGAGGCCATGCTATCGATTTACGAGGAGATCGAAGAGGTGGCCAGCGGCCAACTTGATCCTACCGATAATCCACTTAAGAATGCACCGCACACGGCCGAGATGGTGATGTCCGACGAGTGGACTCATCCTTATGGGAGAGAAAGAGCAGCCTTCCCGGTTCCCCGGCTCCGACGTCACAAGTTTTGGCCCGTGGTAGGCAGGGTTGACAATGTTCACGGAGACCGCAACCTCGTCTGCACTTGCGACTCCGTTGAAGCTTATGCCCGGGAATCATCATAACAACGTGCCAGACTGGCCGAACTGGAAGCCAGACCTTCATGCCACCCTGATGTTTGTCCATCAGGGGAGCCGGGTTCTTTTGATCGAAAAACTAAGAGGAATCGGCGAAGGAAAGATCAATGGGCCCGGCGGCAAGATTGATCCCGGCGAGACGCCCGGGGAATGTGTCATTCGCGAGTGCCAGGAAGAGTTGCACATCACCTGTCTCGACCCCGTAAAGCGCGGTGAGCTTTGGTTTGCGATGTCGGACCTTCCCGATATTCATTGCCACGTCTATACCGCCACTAAATTTGAAGGCACTCCGACCGCGACTGACGAAGCGATTCCACTCTGGTGCGAGATTGCCGAGATTCCTTTCGAACGGATGTGGGAGGATGATTCCTACTGGCTTCCCCAGGCCCTTAATGGCGAGAACTTCGATGCCAAATTCCTCTTCGCCGAAGAGAAAATCACCTGGCATGAGATTGTCTTCGGCGAGGAATCCATCGGAAAGTGGCGGAAGTCGTGAGCAGGCGTTTACTCGTCGAGAAACGGGTTGCTTTGTGACGCGCCTGGAGGCTTTGTTTGTGGGGTTTCTGGAGCCACGGGTTGTGCATCCGTCTCGTTGAATTCAGTTTTGTGGGTGCCAAAAAAGATCATGCCCCAATGCTCGAGGAAGAATCGTTTTTCGGAGGTGAAGAGGGAATCGGATCGTCCGATAAGAGGACGCAGGGTGGTGGACATTTGAAGTGTCACAAGAAGGAAGATGCCGATCCAGATTCGCAATGGGGCGGTCTTGCTTGTGCCGGTTTGAGCCAGCATTTTGAGGAGGAATCCTGTTCCGAAGAATAACGCAATGAGCCACGTTGCGAGGACAAGGAAACCAAAGAAGGTTTCCGAGGTGGTGGATTGGGAAAAGACCCAGAGGACGGGAGTGAACCCAAGAAGCAAGCTGGCAATGAGGGCGAGGGCTCCGGCCATTCCCTGTGCGATTTCTTTCATACCAAGACTGGTTCCAGTGAGGGCTGAGAAGATGTAAAGGCTGGGAAGGCAAATGATGGTGCTCAGGGTGATTCCCAGAAAGGTTTTGAGCGGGGCGGCCCAGAGTTGTTCGTGAAAGGAAAAGCTTCCGAGAGTGATGCCGAAGATGAGAAATCCGGCGAGGGATATGAGAAGGAGCTTCGCAATGACGCCTCCGGGCTTGTCGTTTTTTCCGATGGCTGCGATCAGGGTGACAGGGCTCTTGAGCAGGCTTTCGAAGAGACTGCCAAAGGTTTCTTTTTGAGGGTCATTCATGATTTTTGGAGAGAGGTGTTAAGAGAGTTTCGGCTTCCCAAGGTCCGGAGTTGGGATTGAAAAGGGCGTGCCAATACCAAGCCGAAACTTCCGTCCATTGTTTATCGTCAGCGAGGTCTCGCATCTTTTCGGTGACGAGGAAGTGTTCGTTGATTCTCGTAGCATAATAGGAAAGAAATGATTTGCCCTGATCATCTACCCGAACGCTGGAATCACTGATGGTGAAACCTTCCGCTTTGAGGCAATGGTAGCTGGGATGAAGCATGCGTGAGGCTTTCGTGATTCTACGGATGATCAAAGTGTCTTCTCCGACCCGATAGATTTTCAGCTGACCGGGGAAGTTCCGGGCAAAGGCTTCTTCGCGAGGGCTTAAGGAGATTTCTTCAACCGCGCGGCCCTGAAAGGTCGAGAGCGTCTTGAGGTCTTCGGGAGTTGGCGGGGACTGTGTCCTGGCCGGAAGGAAAGTGATGAGAGAGACTCCGCACGCGAGCCCAATGAAACGACGTGAGATCAGTTTTTTCTGTGAGGCTGAGCCGCTTGCCGGATGGTGAAACCTTCTCGCAAAGGCCGCGAGCGCGCAACTTGCGAGGGCGAAAAACGCGAGGCCAATCCCTTCATGTAAGAAGCCGGGAAGCGAGATCATTCCGGACTCCGGGAAGAATAGCGCAGCAGCGCGAAGGATGTTTGCGACGAGACAGAGAGCCAATGCGATCAAACCAAGGTAGAAGGTTTGACGATAGCTCAATCGGAAGAGGGCCGCGAGGAGAGCAGTGAGCAGGGCGGAAGCCCAGAGCATTTGCAGTCCACTGCATGGGGGATCGACGGAGACGATGACGCCCTTAAGCGAGAGCTGCACTCCAAGACGTTCAACCGGATAGCCGACGAGGTTCACCAAAATACGAGCGCCTTCAGCGGTGATCAGACGGAAGGGATATCCGAGGAAGAAATCGAGAGATGCTTGCATGGGTAGGGATAACAAGAGCAGTCCGAACTGACCTGCTTGCCGGTGCATTCCCGTGAGGAAAGCAATGGTCGCCAGAGCAGGAATCGTGCGAAGAAGAGGAGGGACAAAGAAGATCCCAAGCCCGTAGAGAAGAATGGAAATCTCGGCGAGTCGAAGACTCGGGGAGTGGCGGTGTTGAAAGGCAAGACCGACTGCGAGAGCCAGCGCCAGGAGACCGAAGGGTTCCCCGCTGCCATTGCCGAGACGAAGCCAATACCAGTTCAGCACGGGTAGAAAGGCTGCGATCAAGGCAACGATTGCGAGAATTCTTCGCGTTTTCATTATTTGGCCGTGTTCTGGTTTTAGCTTCTCCGCACACGCAGAGTCACGGTGAGCAGTCCGACCAACATCACAAGAAGTCCGGACGAAGGCTCGGGAACCGAACCCGATGACCCGCCTGATTTCGCAGATTGCGAAACGCCATGTGGAAGTGGTTTGGCCTGCTTCACGGCGATGCTGTCCTGCTTCGATTCACGTGCTTCGGGAGAAGCTGCCACGAAGGAGGTGAAGGGGGTGAGGAGTTGATATTTTAGTCCGAGATTTGTGACCTCTTGAGCTTCGGACTCACGACCAGTGAGAGTGGCGAAGTCGGCCAGTTCGCGGACCTTTGCCCGGGCCCAAAGAACGGGAAGGGAAGGGTTCAATTCATCAGGAGCGATCTCAAAGGCTTGTGAGATTTTTTGACCGTCACCCGTCGTGCCGGTTAGGGTGAGGGTGCCGGAATTTTTGCCGTTCCATTTTCCAACGAGTGAAAGTGGCTGGCCGGCAAAGAGGTCCGGCTGTCGGGCGGGGAGAAGGTCGGCGAGAGTGACTCCCTCGGCTGTGATTTGGATATTGGTGAGAACCGGAGTCGAGATTGACTTGCGGAATCGCTCCTTCACTTTGTCGCCTTGGGTTGAATGGGAGACAATGAAGTGGTCGTTTCCAGCGAAGTGGCTGAGTCCTTCGATGAGGTGGCGGTTGACACTCGAGCCAACCCCAAGGGGGAAGATGTTGGTTCCACTCGCTTTGTTTTTGATGAGGTCAAAGACCTTGGCTTCGGCGTCGATATAACCATCCGAGATGAGGACAAGTGAACGTGAGCGGTCGCGATCATTAGGGAGGGCAAGGGCTTGGTCGAGGGCGTTGAGGAGTCGGGTTCCGCCGTTTCCCCGTGCCTGTTCAAGGAATTTGATGGCCTTGTCGATGTTTCCCTTGTTTGCAGAAAGTGACCGGAGGGAGAGGAGTTCGTTGGCTCCGGCAAAGAGGAGCATGTTGAAACTGTCCTTGGGGCGGAGAGTTGTCGTGAGGTCACGAAAGAGATCCTTGGCAAGATTCAAGGGGAAGCCCTTCATGGAACCGGAAACATCGATGACGAAGATGAAGTCGCGCTCGGGAATGTCTCCGGAGGTCACTTCAACCGGTGGTTCAAGTTGCAGGAGAAAGGTATTTTCGCCCTGGCCTTGGTGAGTCAGGAGACCGCTCTGGATTTTTTTTCCTGCCAGCTGGTAGCGGAGGATGAAATCGCGGTCGGGTTGAACCGCAGGGAGTTTGAGATTGGCGTCCCTCTTGCTGGTGAAGGTGATCTTTGCCTGGTCATGGCTGGGACAAGCGAGTGATTTAATGGGAAGGGGACTTGCGAGGGCAAGATCGATCGAAAACCGGGTCGGAGTGGTTTGTCCTTCGCCGAGGAAGGGATTGGAAACGCTTTCTTCGCGGGCAGTTCCTTCGCTGAATCGAGGGCCGATTGCAGTGGGGATGACGAGTTCGTAGACACTCGAATTTGGAACGAGGATCTCGCTGTAGCGAAGGGTGAGGGTGAGTTCGTCGCCGGGGAGAATCCTCGCGACTTCCATCGAGAAAATGTTGGGGCGTTTTTGGGTGAGGAGGCTGGCTGATTTGTTTTCCGCTTTGGCTTTTTCGAAGGTTTCGCGGGCTTTTTTCTTTTCCTGAATCTCGGCGACGATGGTGCGATCGCCGATCTTCATCGTCATTCCGTGAACAGCCGCTTTGGTGGAAGCCGGGAAGATGTAAGTCGCATCAATGGGCTGATCGCCATCGTTGCTGTAGGTTTGCGTCAACTCAACCTGAGCAATCGGTCCGGCGATTGAGACATCCGAGTGGGAAGATTTGAGAGGGAAGGAATCGACCTGGTGGTCGCGGTGGACCTGGAAGTGCGGGGATTGTTCAGAACCTTGTGCGAGGGAGGCGAGAACGAAGAAGAGGGATAGGAGTCGTTTCATCGTGCCGGGACCATGCACCCGGTTTGTGAAGTCCTGATGATCCGAATGTGAAAATCCGGAGGGATTTTCTTTAAGCGTAGGTATTCATCGTCGGGGGACGAAGGAATCCAATGAGGCTTTGTCCGGAAGTTTTGGCAAAGCTCACCGCGAGCGATGAGGGCGCGGAAATCCCGGCCACGAGAGGAAGGCGGGCGGCGACAGCTTTTTGCATGAGCTCGAAGGAGATGCGACCGGAGACGAGCAGGAAACATTCGGAAAAGTCGATGCCTTTGATGAGCCCTTCTCCGATGACTTTATCGAGCGCGTTGTGGCGGCCAACGTCTTCGCGAAGGACAAGGAGCTCTCCTGTTTTTGAAAAGATGCCGGAGGCATGGATGCCGCCGGTGGAGTCAAAGTTGGCTTGCGCGGCGCGCATCACGTCGGGGGCCTTTTGAATGACCTCTGGTTCGAACTCGGGTCTGTTTTCGATCGGCGGATGGCTTTGGAGAATGGCCTCGATGGTGGCTTTTCCGCAGAGTCCGCAGGAGGAAGCCGAGAAGAGGTGGCGGGTGAGACGTTCCCAGTCGCACTGATGGTCGTCGATCAGGAAGACCATGGCGTGGTTATCCCTCGCTTCGAGGTCGATCCGACGGGCTTGGGAGGCTTTGTCAATGATACCCTCGGTGAGGAGAAAGCCCATCACGAGGAGTTCGTCATCACCCGGGGTGCGCATGAGGACCGCGAGCGGGCGGCCATCGACCACCACTTGCAATGGCTCTTCAACGGCGACGATGTCGTCGCGCGTTTCAATCGCTCCTCCCGACCATCGGGTGATCTGTACGTCGGAAGAAGACTTTGACATGAGGGGCTAAAGCAAAGGTGAGGGGTATTCGCCGGAGTTAACGAGGCCCTTGATGTTCTCGACGACGTGAGGCTTGTCTTCGGGATAGGTGACGCCGAACCAGGTTGATGAGGTTTTGAGAACGTGGCAATCCGCGATGCCGCAATTGACGAGATCATCGACGACGGTAGGGATGTAGCACTCGCTTTTTTCCTCAGTGCCGCGTTCGGCAAGGAAGTTGGAAAAGTGATCCATGAGCTCGCCGAGGAAGGAGACCGGGAAAGCCCAAAGGTTCATCGAGACCACGACGTCTTCATCGACCAGACAGGCGTTGCCATCAAGCCCACGTCCTTCGATCTGGTCGGTGTCCTTGCGGGAAATTTTAACAACTTCCTCGACGCCTTTGAGGAGGCCCTTTTCAATTTGGCAGACCCCCCGGTTCACGGCCCCGTGATCGGAAAGGGTATTGACGATTTGGTAACCGACCAGAGCGTAGTGGGCTTTGTCGCCCTCGGGTGGATTGCCGGTCAGAAAGCTGGCGGCTTGGTGATAAGCGTCGGCGCCGTAAAAGTCGTCGGCATTGATGACGGCGAAGGGTCGGTCGATTTCATTGCGAGCGGCGAGAATGGCGTGGGAGGTGCCCCACGGCTTTTGACGACCTTCAGGGACAGTATATCCTTCGGGAAGGTCGTCGAGCTTTTGAAACGCATAGGCCACTTCGACCTTGGTCGCAAACTTCGCTCCGACAATAGCCTGGAAGGCTTCGGCGAAATCCTCGCGGATGACGAAAATGACTTTGGAAAAGCCGGCGCGGATGGCATCGAAGACGGAGTAGTCCAGGACGGTTTCGCCGTTCGGGCCCATCGGGTCCATTTGTTTCAGGCCACCGTAACGGCTGCCCATTCCGGCGGCGAGAACGACGAGTGCAGGAGAATTTACCATGTCGGAAGGGAGTTGGGCGGGAACGGGAGGGAATGGCAAGGGAGAATCTCCATTGTTTCCTTGGTCAAAGGGAGGCCAATGCGCTATTCCGGCGACGTGAAAATCTGCGTTGTCGGAAAAGGTGGACGTGAGCACGCCCTGATTCGGGCCCTCCGTGAGTCAGCGAGCGAACCCGAGGTGTTTTGCTTTCCCGGGAGTGAGGCGATTCATGAAATTGAGGGCGCGGGAAAAGTGGAAGCACATGATCTGGATTCGCTAATGTCGTGGATGACAATGGCTGGAATCGATCTTTGTGTGGCGGGTGAGGAAAGCTACCTCGTCACCGGTGAGGGCTTGGCCAATCGTTGCGAGGATGCGGGGATTCCCTGCTGGGGACCACCGTTTGCGGCGGCCCAAATGGAGGCATCGAAGGAATTTGCAAAGGAATTTATGCAGCGTCACGCCATCCCGACCGGTGCGGCTGCGGGCTGTGCTGATGTGGAGGAAGCCCGTGCTGCGATCGCAGGGAAGTATCCCACCGTTCTCAAATTCGACGGCCTCGCGGCAGGCAAGGGCGTGGCAGTCTGTCCTGATGAAGCGGCGGCAGAGGAGTTTCTACAAGAGGTCATGGTCGAGCGTCGTTTCGGGCCCGGACGGTTGCTGGTCGAAGAATGCCTGATTGGACCCGAGATTTCCATTTTCGCGGCGGTGAGTGGTCCGGACTATCTGATTCTGACTCCGGCCCGTGACTACAAACGGATTGGCGAAGGGGACGAAGGCCCCAATACCGGGGGCATGGGCGCGGTGGCGAGTCGCCAGCTGGCAGATGCCGATCTGATGAAGCGGATCGATGAGGAGATTGTGGCTCCCACCGTCGCTGGCCTTGAGAAGGACAAACTCAACTACAAAGGGTTCCTTTACTTTGGTTTGATGCTGACAGCGGATGGGCCGAAGATCATCGAGTATAATTGTCGTTTTGGTGATCCCGAGTGTCAGGCTGTGATGCCCTTGGTTTCAGGAGATCTTGCACAATTCTGCTTCGAAGGGGCCAAAGGGAATCTCAAGCCCGAACTCCTTTCCTTCAGCGAAGGATGGTCCGTTTGTTGTATTCTCGCTTCGGCGGGATATCCCGAGTCTTCGCGTGCCGGCGATGTCATCAGCGGTCTTGATTCGGTGAATGATACTCGCGTCTACCATGCCGGAACCAAGAAAGTTGGCGATGATTGGGCAACAAACGGGGGGCGGGTTCTGGCAATCGTAGCGGGCGGAGAGACCCGTGGGGAGGCCGTTGAAAAAGCCCACGCCGAAGCCGCCAAAGTGACCTTTGATGGAAGCCAACGACGCGCTGACATTGGTCGCTTGCATTTCTAGGCGCACATTCCTAATCTCTCGGAAGCGAATGAGCACTGCGCTAGATCCATCAGCCATTTCGACGGCAATCGGCCGTCTGGCGGATCAAATTTTCCTTGCGGCTGGCGGGAGCTCCGTTGATCTCATCGGGATTCGGAGTCGGGGCGACGAAGTGGCCGAACGGGTCTTTGGTATTTTAAAAGAGAAGGGCGCAAACGTGCGGCTCGGGATACTCGACATCTCCCTTTATCGCGACGACTACGAGCATCTTAGCAGCAATCCCACCTTGCAGAGCAGCGAGATCGATTTTCCGGTTGATGGATCCCATGTCGTGCTCGTTGACGATGTCATTTTTACCGGTCGCACAATCCGTGCCGCGCTCGATGCTCTTTTTGACTACGGTCGCCCGGCCAAGGTGGACCTGGCCGTTCTGATCGACCGGGGACATCGCGAAATCCCCATTGAGCCGCGCTTTGTCGGAAAGACTCTCGAAACAGACCGAATGGACCGTGTCGATGTCAGTTTACAAAAGACCGATGGCAAAGAGTCGGTCGAAATCATTACCCAATAGATCCCACATTTATGGCCCGCAAAGATTTCCTGGATATTGTCTCTCTCGATCGCGCGGAAATCATTCATCTGCTTGACCAGGCGGTGCCATTCAAAGATCTTTTTACCCGTTCGGTGAAGAAGGTGCCGGCGCTGAAGGGGAAAACGGTGCTGATGCTTTTTTACGAACCCAGTACGCGGACCCTCTCGTCATTTGAAGTGGCTGCCAAACGCCTCTCGGCCGATGTCACGATCTTTGACATACCACATTCCTCGGTGACAAAGGGGGAGTCGGTTCGCGATACCATCGACACGCTCCAAGCGATGCGCGCGGATTACATTGTGGTGCGTCATCGTCTCTCGGGCCAGCCGGCGGCGATTGCCCGTCAGACCAATGCCTCGGTGATTAATGCCGGAGATGGGGCCCATGCCCATCCTACCCAGGCTTTGCTTGATGCCTTTACCCTGCGCGAAGTTTATCCCGAGATGGAGGGGCGTAAGGTCGTCATTATGGGGGACATCCTGCATAGCCGGGTGGCGCGTTCCACGAGTACTATTTTGGAGAAATTGGGAGTCGAAATCGCTTTCTGCGGGCCCGGCAGCTTGGTGCCGCAAACTCGTTTTCGACGATTCACCAATTACGAGGAAGCGATGAAGTGGGGGCCGGATGCGGTTTATCTTTTACGGGTGCAGAAAGAGCGGCAGGATGCTCCCTTCTATCCGAGCGACCGCGAGTATCACTCGGTTTTTGGGATCACCGAAGATCGGCTCGAAAGGATCAACGATGAGGGCATTTATGTCATGCATCCCGGGCCGATCAACCGCGGTGTCGAGCTTTGCGATGCCGTTCTCGACTACGAGCGCTGTCTCATTTCCCAACAAGTTGAAAATGGAATCGCCGCGCGGATGGCGGTTCTCTTCGGCCTTAAACCACAAGTCTCATGAATCTCTTCCTCCAAGGCGGTGAAGTCGCCACAGAAAATGAAGCCCCGCAACGCGCGGATGTTTGGATCGTTGATGGAACGATCAAAGCTGTTGAAGTGATGGATGTTCCCGAGGGAGCGCGCGTCGTCGATTGCTCCGGTCAGATCATCATGCCCGGCATGTTTGATTCACACGTTCACTTCCGCGAGCCGGGCCAAGAGAAAAAGGAAACGATTCTCGACGGCACCGAAGCGGCGATCAATGGCGGAATTACCGGCGTGGTGATGATGCCGAATACCTCGCCTTCCATCGACTCGCCAACCGTGGTGAAGCGGGTGCTCGAGCAAGGTGCCAAGTGCCGGATCCCGGTTCTGACTTCGGCGTGCATCACGGTGGATCGGAAAGGCTTCGAGATGGCTCCAATAGCGGGTTTGAAAGAAGCCGGCATTCTGATGCTCACCGACGATGGTGATGCTGTTCCCAATGCCGCCTTGCTCAAGCGGGCAATGGAGTATGGCACGGAATTCGACATGTTTTTTGCGAGCCACTGCGAGGATCCCCAGCTTTGCGGACCACGTGCTCTTAATGAGGGGCCCGTTAGTTATCGCCTGGGCATTCAAGGGACGCCTGCTTTGGCCGAGGAGATTTGCATGGATCGTGATATCCGACTCGCACACGCAACCGGAGCAACATTGCACATCCAACACGTCAGCTCGGCCATCGGGATGGAGACCATTCGTTGGTGGCGTGATGAGCGCGGAGCCAAGGTGTCGGGAGAGGTCTCACCCCACCACCTGATGTTTGCGGACGAGGATATTGGCGACTACGACACTCACTATAAGATGAACCCGCCGCTCCGGACACGGGAAGACAATGCCGCTCTTTTGCAGGGCCTCAAGGATGGTGTTTTCCGGATCATTGCCACCGACCACGCTCCGCATACCGAGTTTGAAAAATCGCAGGCTTTTGTTGATGCCCCAAATGGTATCACCGGACTTGATACCGCGCTTGTTTCCTTGCACGATCGCTTCATCGCAAGGGGTGAGTTTGGTTGGGATCTCATCGTGAAACGCTACTCCGCCGAACCCCGTCGCATGATGAGGCTTGAAGTTGCCGAAGTTGCGGAGGGGAAGCCTGCAGATTTGATCGTCTTTGATCCGAATAAGGAAACGACTTTTACGAAGGAGTTCATGAAATCGAAGAGTTCCAATACTCCATTCCTCAATAAAACCCTCAAGGGTTCGGTTGAGATGGTGGTGCTGGGGGATCAGGTATTGTTGGAGAGATAGAACCTGCCTTGGCGCCGCTTAAATCCATCATGTCATTGAGCTGATGACTCTGTGATCTTGCAAATCTCCCGCAGCCTCTTCTAATGACGAGATGAAACCTTGGCTCTTACTGTTCACAACCTCTCTCATGTCTGCCGAAACTGTTTCCGATCCCGCCAAGTGGTCTCCCGAGGCACGTGTCAAAACACTCGAAGTTTTCCAGCAGGAAGTCTACGGAATCGATCCCTCTGCAAAATTCAAGAGCGAGTGGAAACTGGATCGTGAGAGCGAAATCATGGACGGGAAAGTCCAACGTCGTGAGTATGTCTTGACGTTGGGTGGCACCTTGAGGGCCCGGGCGCTGGCCTATCTTCCCGCTGGCAAGAAAAACGCACCCGCTTTTCTTGGCCTGAACTTTCGGGGAAACCACACTCTTGAGGAAGATGGATGGATCACAAAAACCAACGATCAGGAGCGGGGAAAAGCTGCCTCGAGGTGGCCGGTGAAAATGATCACTGATGCCGGCTTCGCTTTGGTGACCGTCCATTGTGCTGATTTCGACCCCGATAAAGACGATGGCTTTAAAAACGGGGTGCACGCTCTCTTTCCTCAGGAGCGCGACGGGACGAGTTGGGGAACGATTGCCGGTTGGGCCTGGGGATTGGGCCGGGTTCGTGATCAATTACAAACCGTGTCGGAAATCGATGCTGAGAAAGTTGTGGTGATCGGCCACTCCCGTCTCGGAAAAACGGCTCTTTGGGCGGGGGCGAGCAATGAAAAATTTGCGATGGCAATCTCCAATAATTCAGGGTGTGGGGGAGCGGCACTCAGCAAGCGAAAGCACGGAGAAACCGTGGCGCGAATTAACAAGGTGTTCCCGCATTGGTTTGCCGGAAATTTCAGGAAATATGACGACAAAGAGGAAACTCTTCCTGTCGACCAGCATCAATTGATTGCCTGCATTGCTCCACGTCCGGTTTATGTCGCGAGTGCTTCGCTTGACGACTGGGCCGATCCGGAAGGTGAGTTTCTGGCCTTAAAACTGGCTGCTCCGGCTTTTGGAGAAACTCTTGGGGAAATGCCCAAAGCGGGTGGGTCAGTCGGCACGAAGAAGATTCGCTACCACATCCGTGAAGGGCAACACGATATCAACGCGTGGGATTGGGAACGGTATTTGAAAGCGGCGAAGGAGCTTCTTTAGAAGGTTCCGTTTAGCTTCCGTCCGACCCAAAAGAGACCCAGGAGAGCGATCAGGATCGCCGGCGCGATCCAGTTGGCCCAGAGCTTGATCGAGTTCACCAGTGGCTGGGGCTCGGGAAGGGCATTGATCTCCTTGACGAGCTCATCAAGCTTTTCGGGGGTGACGAGGCGTCCGCGTGAGACATTGGCCATCTCCTTAAGAACTTCGAAGCGAGCGGGACGGCCGGTCTTCTCGATGGCGTCGGTTTGGGAAATGATCTTGGCCTCAATGGAGGCATTCGGATCATCCGGGATGAATGCCTTGAGATCCCATTTTCCCGGCTGGGAGACTTTGAACCGGCCGGTGAAACGCCCCCAAGCCCCATCTTTTTTCGCAAGTTCGATGCGCTTGATCGAACCGTCCGGAGCGGTGAGGTCAACCTGAAGGACACCTTCGTTCAGAGGGGCGCCATTGGCATCGAAGGCGTTGGCAGCAAGAGACACGAATTCGCCCGGTTTGGGACGCTCAGGAGTGTAGAAAAGACGGACACGTTCTCCGGCAGCCATATTGCGTTGGTAGGACATCCAGCGGGCGACTTGTCCCCAGAAGCGATAGTGGTAGAGGTCTTCAACGCCCCGGCGCCAGCGCCATGCGGAGTCAATGGCCATGTAGAGGACCTTGCCCGATCCGGCACGTGAGGTGACGAGGATGGGAAGGCGGCCGGAGGAATTCCGGCGGGCCTCGTTGACGGCTAGAATGGTTGAACCGGACTTGGCCTTGATGACGGGAGCCTGCCAGTAGAATCCGGGAAGGCCGCGCCAAATCATTTCATTTTGAGATTCGTCATCACCGAGCATGGTGAGGAGTGATTTCCCTCCCTCCGGGGTAAGACGCATGGGCGTTTCCACGACTTCTGAAAATCCCTCCTTGTGATCAGGATCAAGTTCAACAGGAATGAGATCGGCGAGATCAAACTGGTCCTTCTCGTCTGCGGGAGCGTAATCGAGGGTGAATTGATTTCCCTGGGGCCCGGGAATGAAGACGACACCGCTGGCCTGATTTTCAACCAACCCACGAATGAGGTCCGCTTGCTCCGTAGTGAGCTGGCCATCGCCGACACCAACGTCACCGACGAAGACAACGTCGTATTTCTGAAGGTCTTCGAGCTTCTCGGGGAATTCCTGAATATAGTCCGGTCCATCGCCCTTGCCGAGATCAGGGTGCAGGAGAAGACAGTCAACCTTGACGCCGGGGTCCCGGGAAAGAGCATTGCGAATGAAGCGGTATTCCCACCGAGGGAGGGTCTCAATGACGAGAACACGAATCGATTCGGGCTTTCCACTGATGACAAAGTCACGGGAGTTATTGCTTTGGATGAGTTCTCCGCTGGCGACCGGGAGGGAAATGGAGAGAGTCGAGGCACCTTCTTTTTCGATTCTCCAAAGGAGAGAATCATAGTGGGTGCTGTTGGCCCGAATCGTAATGTCCTTTATACGTTCCTTACCGGTGTCACTACGAATGCGGACCTGGGTGCGGACGTCCCGACCGAGGGATGATTCGATCGTGAAGGGGATTTGAACATTTTCGCCCACGATGCCGTAAGTGGGGGCATTGACCGAAGCCAGCTCAAGATCCGGGACCTTTTTCTCACTTCCAGTGGCCAGGGTGTAGAGGGGGATTCCTTTCAGGCGGAATTGTTGGGCGGCCGCAACCGGGGAGGTGCCAATGTTCCAATCACCGTCTCCGATGAAGATGGCAGCGCGGAGGTTCTGTCCGGACTCGAGGGTTTCGATGAGGGCGGCATTGATATTGGTGCCAGACATTGCCTTTTCAATGGGATCGGCATCTTCCGGCGACGAATCAAAAGAGGAGAGGGTGACGCGATTGCGATCATCCGCTTCGAAAGCTTTCCAGAATTCGGTTTCGCGAAGGCGCTTCACGAGTTCTTCACGCTTGATGACAGTCTCAGTGCCTTCGATGAAATCGGGACGCCGGGCATCCTCGGTGGTCATGGAGAGTGAGCCATCCCAGATGATGGCGATTTCAGGTTGAAGGTCGGATTCCTGAACGGTGCGCCATTCCGGTCCAAGAAGCATTGCGCAAACGAAGGCGACGCAGATGAAGCGGAGTGCTTCGAGAGAGCCCGTCCGTTTGGGTCGGGCCGAGCGGCGAACCGCCATGACTCCGAGGGATACCGTGGCAATGAGGACGAGGAAAACGAAGACAAGCGTGAGAGTGCTAGCCTGAAAGTGAAGAGGGCCGAAATTAAAATGCTTCACGATGCGGGTGACGTGTTGGCGGACGCCTTGAGAGAAGGCCGACCGGTTGACTTGGGTTGCAGGCAGAGGAGAGCCTCGGCAAGCAGGAAAAGGAGAACGGCGACGAGGAAGGCGCGCCAAGCTTCGGAAACGAGATCACTCTTGCTGTCATCGTTTGCGAAGAGGGTGTAAGAGGTTCCTTTCAGGAGCTCATCAAGGGCCTCTTCGTCGATGCGGGTGGGGGAGTTTTCTTCAGAGGGTCGATTTACGGCAATGGTGCGGTCTCCCAGCCGGTAGACACCTGCCCGGTAGTGTTCGAGTGCCGGTTCGTAGTCCTCGAAAGTGTCGAGACGTTCACGGACTTCATCTTCGCGGGCTCTTGCTTTGTCACTGCCGGCCACCGCGCGATATCCGGCATGAAGACGGTCGGTGCCTTGCTCGAGGAGACGTTGGATTGCAACAAGATGAAGGGCTACGAATTCGATGTTTGACCAGCGATCATCAGGAAGTGTGCTTATGAAAATGGAGGTGCCAAGGCCTTCAAGTTGGCGATAAAGGAGCGGTGAACCATCATCCCACTCGGCGAGAGAGGACCCATCTCCCTGAATCGAGCGGCGTTTTACACCACGAACCTGATCCACGGGCAGGGCGGTGTCATTCGTGCCGTTTTGCCAGGGACCATCGTCCTTAATCCAGGTTCCGTTGATGAAGAATTGATCAGCGGGGGCATCAACAATTTCTCCCCATGAGGTTCCAAAAATGACTCCGGGGGATGGCTGGTTGGGTGGGAAAAACAAAGCGGATCCGCCGGAGGTGACGAAGTCATTGAGTTGTGATGCGACCGCGCCCGTCGGGATGGGAGCCTGCCATATGATCAGCGAGGCGGTTGCCCAATCGATCTTGGTGGTCTGGGTTGGAGCGACGACTTCGCAGCTGTATCGTTCAAAGCCAGCGGGGGCAGCCGCTTTTTGAAGATAGCCGGCAGTTGGGCTGGTGGGATCCTCCGAGACAATCCAGGACTTAACGGGCTCCTTGCCACCGAAGGCAAAGTAAACGCTGTTGTCGCGAGGATTGTTGTCCGGGGGAATGCCAACCCAGCCGTAGCCTTCGGGGTCGGCTGCGGTGAGCGGGAAGCGCTTCTGGAATCGCAATTCCTGGCCATTCATGGTGACGCGCTCGGAGTTGCGGGTCCCTTTGAGAGAGTAGGTGATGGGAATGGTTGTGGTGCCGTCGCCTTCAAGTCGCGTGAGTTTGAGATCGAGGAAGAGGTCGTCTTCAATCCGGCGGGAAGCGAGAAGCTCAAGAGTGAGGTTTTCAACTGTCTCTTCTCCGGCAGTCAGAATGCGAAGATTGGTTTTGGTAGGGAGTCCTTCCAATCCGGCTTGAATCGCTCCCCATCGTGAGTCGCTGGGTTGCCAATCTCCGCGCTGAAGGTCGGAAGCCACCCAGATTTCAGATTGCCCGGGGTTGGTTTCGTCGAGGTAGTCGATGGCCTTGGTCAGAAGAGTGGGGATGTCAGCCCGAGTGTCGGTGGCGTAAGTCGTAGACAACTCCGAGAGGGCATCGGGCGACGGGACCTCCTGAATCTCTCCTGAGGCGCTGTCTATCAGGACGAGGCGGGGAGACCCCATGTTTTCCACGGCTTCTGCGATCTTGTTGATGACCGATTGGCGGTGGCTGAGTTGTCCGCTGCCTGGTTTGGTTTCCATGCTGGCCGAGCGGTCGAGAATGAGAACGACGGTCCCGACCGACCCGCTGCCGGAGCCAAGAAATCCTCCGATGAGAGGCCGGGCCACCGCGAAGATGAGGGCCGCGATGGCGAGCGCGCGACAGGCCAGAATGAGGAAGTGTTTGAGCTTCTTTTTTCCTCGCGACTCACGGGAGGCTTTTAAGAGGAAGGAAGTCGCAGCCCATTTGACGGTGCGGAAGCGCCGCCGGTTGAGCAGGTGAATGATCACCGGAATGGTGGCTGCGAAGAGACCCCAAAGGATCGGTTGTGATAAAAAGCTCAAGGGTGAAATCTAGCGTTTTTTGGTGAGACGAGTGGTGATGAAGTTGGAGATGATCTCCTCGTAATCGGCACTGGTCTGAAAAAGGTGATAGTCGGCGTGAACGTCGTGGCACTTGGTTTCCACGTTCGCGAGGAATTCCTTCAAGGCGGCGTGGTATTCGTCAGCGATCAGGTTGGGCTCGGCCACAATGGTAGTGCCGTCCTCAAGGTCGACAAAACGATGGGGACGTTCGAAGTGGAAGTCGACCTCCTGGGGATCGAGAAGGTGAAACATCGCGATATCGTGCTTGCGAAAGCGGAGGTGCTGGAGGGCATCGCCAAGTTCGTCGGTATCCACGAAAAGGTCCGAGAGAATGACGACAAGGGCACGTTGTTGAATCTTCTCGGCAATCTGGTGAAGAGCGGAGACGAGTCCCGTTCCGCCGGTCGGTTCGAGGTTCTGAAGCGAATCGAAAATGGCCTGAAGCTGGGCAGCACGACGACTTGGCGGGATTTCGAGATGCAACTTTTCGTTGCAGCAGCTGAGTCCGGCGGAGTCGCCCTGATTGACAATGAGATAGGAAAGAGTCGCGGCGATACGACGGGCGAAGTCGATTTTGGTGGGATGATCACCGGAGGAAAAATTCATCGAGCCTGACGAATCGACGACAAAGTAGGCGCGAAGGTTGGTGTCGGCTTCAAATTCCTTGATGTAGTAACGATCCGAACGGGCATAGGCCTTCCAGTCGAGGCGGCGGGTGTCATCGCCTGGAACATACTTACGGTATTCCGCGAACTCGACCGACGATCCCCGGTGCGGTGAACGGTGACGCCCCGCCACGCTCCCGATCATGGGGGTGCGGGACTCCAACGGAAGCGCTCCAAGTCGGGCGAGGACGTCGGTATCGAGGAAGTCGTATTTCATGCAAGGTCGTGGGGATAGGTCATCGAAAACCTACAGAGCAAATCGGACTTGCTAAACATCATCCCGCATCTCTTCGACGAGGCGTGCAACGATCTTTTTGGAAGTCATCCCCTGGGATTCGGCGGCGAAGTTGGTGAGGACACGGTGGCTGAGCACGGGCCCGGCAACCGCCTCGATATCTTCGAGCGAAGCCATGTAGGTTCCTCGAAGGGCGGCACGGGCCTTGCAGCCGAGGATGAGATACTGGACAGCACGAGGTCCTGCACCCCAGCCGACGTATTCCTTGATCCACTCGGGGGCGTTATCGCCATCGGGACGGGTCCGTCGGACAATCTCAACAGCGTAGTCGTAAATATGGTCGGGAACGGGCACGCGGCGAACCAAGCTTTGATAGTTGATGACTTCCTCGCCGGTGAGGAGAGGCTGGAGAGGTTCCTTGTCGACTCCGGTGGTTTCGCGGGCGATGCGCTTTTCCTCTTCGGCCGAGGGATAATCGACCTCGATGAGGAACATGAAGCGGTCAAGCTGTGCTTCGGGAAGGGGGTAGGTTCCTTCCTGCTCAACCGGGTTCTGGGTCGCGAGGACGAAGAAGGGGGCATCGAGCTGGTAGGTCCGGCCCAGCACGGTGACGTGGCGTTCCTGCATGGCCTCGAGCATGGCGGACTGGGTTTTGGCAGGGGCGCGGTTGATCTCGTCGGCAAGGACGATGTTTGAAAAGACGGGGCCTTTCACGAATTCGAACTCGCGTTTTCCGGTTTCGCTGTGCTCCTGAATGATGTCCGTTCCGGAGATGTCGGCTGGCATCAGGTCCGGAGTGAACTGGATCCGGTTGAATCCGAGGTGCATCGTTTCGGCGATGCAGGAGACCAGCAGAGTTTTTGCGAGGCCCGGAACCCCCATGAGAAGGCCGTGTCCGCGGGCGAAAAGGCAGATCGCGAGTTGTTCGATGACTTCTTCCTGACCGATGATGACTTTACCGAGCTCGGCTTTGAGAGCCTGGTATTTTTTACCGAGCTGGTCGACGGCGGCAACATCGTCTTCCGGAAGCGAGCCATTACTCGACAGGGGCGCCGGAGATGGAGCAGGTTGGACAGCGGGAGCAGCAGCTACAGGTGCTGCAGGTTTGGAAACCGGGGGGAGAGTTCCAAGGTATTGGACCAAATTGGGGTTAATTTTACGGGGCGTGGGCGGGACGTATTTTTCAGGCACGGGATATTCAGGAATAGAAGTTGTCGGGAAAGGGGACTCGGCGAAGGGTTTGGACTGATTATCGGTAGTCATGAGGTCGTGGGTGGGCAGGCACTTGGGAGAGGATGTTCTGAAATGAAACGAATGGGAGTGGGAGTTTCCTTCGGTAAAATCCTGTTTAAAAACCCCAACATTTGGATTGGAAAAAACACTACAGTTCTGCCTTCCTTTGGCAAGCGCGTGGAAGAGACTAATTTGTCTGCATTATTCGGAGCGAAAAAGATGGAGGGTGAAGCTGGAAATTTTCGCGATTCTTTGTCAAAAACCCCTCCAGCGATGAGTGCTCCCTACGAGGTCCTTCTTTATTACAAATACGCCCGTCTTGAAGACCCCGATGCCTATGCGGCCGATCATCGCCGGCTCTGTGGGGATCTGGAGCTTAGAGGGCGGATTCTGATCGCGAAAGAAGGCATCAACGGCACGGTTTCCGGGACGAAGGAAAATTGCCGGAAATATCGGGAGTCCTTGGATTCCGATCCTTTGATGCAGGAGATTGCCTGGAAGATTGACCCGGAGGAGGGGCACGTTTTCCCAAAACTATCGATCAAAGTCCGCGACGAGGTGGTCACCCTGGAATTGGGAGAGGAGGATTTTAATCCCCTTGACCTGACCGCAACCCATCTCAAGCCCGCTGAATGGCGTGAGGCGATGAAAGAGGACAATGTGGTGCTGCTGGACGCCCGGAATGATTATGAGTGGGAAATCGGGCGATTTGAGGGCGCGCTTTTGCCGGATGTTCCCAGTTTCCGGGATTTGCCGAAGTGGGTGCGCGATCATCGGGAGGAGCTCGACGGGAAAAAAATCCTCACCTATTGTACGGGTGGGATTCGATGCGAGAAATTCAGCGGTTTTCTTTTGCAGGAGGGTTTCAAGGAGGTCTATCAACTTGATGGAGGCATTGTGAGCTATGGCAAAGATGAGGAGGTCAAGGGCGGGGGGTATGAAGGGGAATGCTATGTCTTCGATGAGCGTCTCAGTGTTCCGGTCAATCGAACGGAGGGAGCCAAAGTGGTTTCAAGCTGCCGGCATTGCGGCATGCCCGGCGTTCGATATCGAAACTGCGCGTGGATGCCCTGTAATGCGCAGTTCTTGCTTTGTGAGGATTGCGAAGACGCAATGGGTCGCTACTGCGCGAAGGTCTGCAAGGAGGTTGACCTGATGAGCCGGGCAGCCGTTGTTGGAATCTAGAGGAAGCGGCGAATCACGAATCGCCAAATCAGCCAGGCCAAGCCGAATGCCAGAAGTGCGAGCACAGCCCATGCCCACCAAGGGACGGGGAGTTCCGTGCTGACGACCATTTCCATTGGGGCGTCGAAATGTTCCTTCAGGAGAAACGTCCAGCTGATGGTCCGGCCATCGTCCGAGATAAAGTGGGCGTTGGTTTCCTTGACCCTGGCGGGGAGGTGGATGGTGTACTTGAAGTTTGAAGGCCCGAGCATTCGCGGGCGTTTGCTGACTGCCGAGGGGAAGAGGCCTCCAAGATTCACTCCCCGTCGGAGCTTCGGGGTGAGATCTTCGAATTTAAAATCAATTGAGCCGGCGAGGGCATCGATTTGTGCTGGATCGACACCTGATTCTTCGATGAAGGTTTGTTCGTTCCTTTTGACAAGTTCAAGGAGGTCGAAGGCGCTTTCGAAAGTGGCTTCGAGATGGAAAACGATCTTCCCACTCACTTTATCGGGACCAAAAGAGAGAGCTTGAATTTTAAGCCCCTCTTCTCTCTCATCGATGCTGATGAGTGCTTGCTTCAGGTCATCCGGGTTTCCCAGACGGCTCATTGCCATTCCCGGGAGTTCGTAATGGGCCACAATGCGGACGGATCCATCTTGATTCACCCAGACCTCTTCCTCTCCCTCGACACAAGAGGTGAAGATGCCGGCAGCTAGACACAGGAGAAAAAGGAGGAGGCAACGACTCACGAGCGGATTGTTAGCGGTGGTTGGGAGAAGCGCAAGCCCCTGCGCAGCCGGGCTGTCGTGCCTTCCCTTGATCAGGGCGGGAACTTTCTTCAACTTACTGACATTTGAGATCCAAAGGGCACTTCCGGAAGTCTCCTCCTGGTTAGGCATTCGCGTCAACTTTTGAGCTGGAGCCAAAGATCTGCAAGGGATTCCCGCT
>ERZ887942.134-NODE-134-length-59530-cov-40.307121_pt1 | contig 59530 bp, 53 predicted proteins | sample MGYA00521099_ERZ887942 | MGnify/ENA primary metagenome ERZ887942 (study PRJEB32303, sample SAMEA104408605) | aquatic metagenome | biome: Brackish water; feature: Pelagic; material: water | place: Baltic Sea | collected 2014-06-07T06:48:00 | depth 16,251 m ... | reverse complement strand
AACCATTTCATCAATGATATCCAGGGGGAAACGGGTATCCGGACACGCTGCTAGTCGCTCGCTGCGGCGTTCCAATATATGAGCCAACCGGTTTCTGACATGAATCAAAGCAACGGCGTACTCAGGCACATACGGATGATCGGCAACAAGTAACTCGGCAACTTCCAGAGCTTCCCTCAATCGCTGTTCCGCATCCCGAAGATCTTCCGGGTGAATTGCGTCGCGCCCCTGAGTGTTAATGGCTGCCAGCGAATCAGCCAGTGAAAGCCGAAATTCGGGCACGTCCGGATAATCTGCCACAAGCGACTTCAACATCGACAACGCTCGATTGTCCGCTTCCGCTTCTGCAATTGATTTGTGCGAAAACCGATCAGATACAAGTCCGCGAAGACACGAAGCCAGTAAATGGCGACAACGCGGCTTCACGTCGTTTCCGGCATTCAATGGCTCCAATAATGCAATCGCGGCTTCAAGGTGTTCTCGATTCTGCGGACTTATCCACAGATCATCGCCGCCCCGTCGTGGCGGGCCACCCAACGGCGGTCCACCTTCAGGACGCCCACCTTCAGGACGCCCATTCGGCGGAGGTGGACCATTCGGCCATCTGCCACCAGGCTCTCGAAAAGGGCGCGGTGGACCGAATGGATGCGGCCCCGGCGCAGGACGCGGATTCTCAAACTCGTCAGACGGTGGAATCATATCCTGCATTGTCGGGCTCTCTCCTGGACGGAGCTCACGAGCCAGCAGATAATGTGTTTGAGCCAACCGAAACTCCAACTCAGGGTTGGCGTTTGAGACCTGCATGCGCTGCAAACTTTCCAGCGCCGCCAAATGCGAAGCCTTGGACGCAGCGGTTTGCCCCAACATTAGCTCACAGATTCCAATTTCATTGTAGGTATCCGAAACGATCGTCTGTACTTCAACGCTGTCCGCGTTCGGAGACGACAAAAAACCGGTCGCTGCTTTTCGGTATGCAGCGACGGCGTCACTGAATTGCCCAAGTCGCTGATGAATGTCTCCCACTCGCTTGCCGGCAGCGACAGCTCTTAAGCGAACATCGCTGTTGTCATCGATGGCCGCCAGGCGATCAAAAATAGGCAGCAGCTTTTCCAGCATCGCCGCCGAATCTTTGGTCAGCACGGGAGTCGGCAAAGAAGCAGTTCCCAGAAGCTCGGACGATTTTTGTGGAAGAGCGTACTCATCAAACACACTGTCCAGTGCATTCAGCAAAAGATCAGAAGTGGACTCTGCAACTTCTCGCTGATGACGTTCGGCACGGTAACCAACAAGTGCCACTATGGCGACCATCGCCAGCAGCAAAGCCGACAACGCGGAGCTGGAAGCAAGCAATGGATTGCGTTTCGACCATCGCCAAAGTCGTTCGAACGACGACACCGGGCGACTGTGAATCGGACGCCCCTCAACAAAGCGAGTCAACTCTTCAGCCAACATCTGACACGAAGCAAATCGATGCGTCGGATTTGCCGCCATAGATTTCAGGATAATGGTTTCCAGATCCCTGGGTATTAAACCATTGATGCGCCGTGGCAAAACCACATTAGCAGCAACAATCCGTTTCATAATTTCGGCATGACTGCCGGTATCGCCCATGGCAGGCTGCAGTGTTATGAGTTCGTAGAGCGAAAGTCCCAGACCATACTGATCTGTACGTTCGTCGCAGGTTCCTTGAAAGTGTTCTGGAGCAAGATACCGAAGCGTGCCTGACAACATACCGGACTGAGTTGCCAATTCGTCAGTCGCTTGTCGAGCGAGCCCAAAGTCGGCAATCCAGACAATCCCGCCAGCATCCAGCAATAAGTTTGCGGGCTTGATGTCTCGATGAACTGTTCCCTGCAAATGAGCGTACTGCAGAGCATTTGCCGCCTGAATTCCGAATGACGCAACGGTCTTCCAATAGGCATCCGAATTGTACGGGGGAACTTCCATGGCCGCGACAGATGCCCCCGCAGCCTTCGTACAAGCTTCATGATGAGCATCGGCGGCAGACACCACCATCGCCTTTGACAAGTCACGCGGTGTTTCAGCTTCAGCAACAAAGTCTGCACGCGCACGACTAACTAAAGCATCCAGTCCAGTGCCACGAATCAGCTGCATGGCAATGAAGTAAAATCCCTGTTGTTCGCCAAAGTCAAATACGGGAACAATGTTCGTATGATGCAGGGAGGCTGCTGCCCGAGCCTCACGATGAAAGCGTTGCAGATCTTTGTCACTGTTTAACGACAATGGAGTCAGCAGTTTAATGGCCACCTGTCGCCGCAGGCTTGCATGTTGAGCTTCATAAACGATGCCCATACCGCCTCGACCAATTTCGCGTTCCAGAAGATAGTCCCCAAGCTGAAACGGCAGCTTCGGGCCCGATCGATGATTGGATACTGCCTGCTTCCAGCTGGCCGATAAATTCTGCATGGCCTCCATGGCAGGAAAGACATCCAGAATATCGTCGGCCAGATCAGGATGCAGATCAACATACTGTTCGATCGTAACCCGATCACCCGCTTTACGGCGCTGCAGATATTCGTCCGCCAGCACTTCGACGCGGACACGCCAATCTTTGGAATTCGACATACGATCACCAGGTTCGTTTCGATTCTGGAAACTGCGACATCACCTGCTGCAAGCGCTTGAGCGCTCTGATATACCGAAGACTTGATGCTCCCTGAGCGATCTTCAGAATCTCAGCCGTTTCGGTGTTTGTCAGCTCTTCGAAATTGCGAAGTGCAAGTACTTCCTGATCGATGGGATCCATCTGCTCCAAAGCCACGCGAACCTGCTCTATGGCTTCAGCGCGTTGAATGGCCTCACTTGGAGACGTTAGTCCACTCACCAGCAAATTCGCAATCGAATGAGCGGTTGTCTGGTTCGCAGATGACGCTTCCGGCAATGGCTGTTCACGAGATGCGTCGCGGCCTTTTGTTCCGAGATGCCGTCGATGAGTATCAGCCAATGTTTGTAAAGTAATCAGCCTCAACCAAACATAAGCAGACGACTCTTCGGGCGTCGCCTGATAGTGCTCGATTCGCTTCTGAGCGTCAAGGTACGCTTCCTGCAGAACATCGTCGGGATCGATTCTTCGGTTTAACCGAGGATCGATCCGAAAATGAATCATCTGCCTCAAACGGTCTCGAGACACGGCAAACAGATCCGCCAACGCAGTCGGTTCTCCCTGCCGAAGACGCTGAATGATTTCAATAGGAATGCCGTGAACATGCATGAGTCAACAACCTGGACACACCACAAAACAGTAATAAACCTGAACAAATCGAGCCCCGCAGAAACTCCCGGACAAAGTTGAAACGCCATCCTGTCAACAGACTCCGACTATCCAACGCAAAATTTCACAAAAAGCGGCTGAATCATTAACACCGAACGCCATAACAACAAGTCCCAACGTCTCCAAACCAACGCCTGCTGGAAACCAACTTCACAACATAGGTGACTCCTCGGATTTTCGATTTCATCTGCAATTCAGCCGAACTCTTCGAAGTCACCATCATGGCACCGGATTGGGACTGTCAGTGGCTTATGGAGTCATCACTCAATACGGCGGTCACATTTCACTAAGAAGCACCAGCACCAGTGGAACCACGTTTCAAATTCTTTTGCCCGTTGCGACAGGTGCAGCAACACCGTCGCCGAAAGCAACACAACAACGCGATACGCCTTCAGGTACTGAAACAATCTTGATTGTCGACGACGAACCCACAATTCGTGACTCAACCACAAAGGCTCTGACATACCTGGGCTATAATGTTCTGGTTGCCAGTGGCGCTAACGAAGCCATTGAAATCGCTGAAAATCCGGAATTTGACATCCAGTTATTGCTCACGGACGTTGCCATGCCACAGATTAATGGCCTGCAGTTAGCCAACACACTAGTATCAAAACAACCGAATTTGTCCGTACTGTACATGACCGGATACGACAGCAGATCTCATTCGGAAACTTCACCCGTTGCCCCCGTTCTGGACAAACCATTCACTGTTCGCCAGCTTGCGGAAGCCGTTCGAAACCAACTGAATTCTCGCAAGACACTGCAATAAATCAGCAGTCGCCACACAGCGTTAAAGCCGCCTTAAATCAGAACGCTGCAAGAAACGTGCAAGCTCATACCACGGCGTATCAGTACTAAAGCAGGAAACTTTCCGAGCATCCACCCCGCACTAAATTGCTGCCCTATTGAAACGAATTTTCCTCTGTTGTGAAGCTGAAGTCAACCAGCACGTACAACAGCTGAGCATTTGCACCACGCGTCAAAACATGTATGCCATGGCGGAACGCTGCCCCCCTCAGTTGCACGCGACTGACTACGGTTCAACTTCAGCAGGCAGTGACGAAATTTCATTAAGCAGACTCCTGCAGCGAGCAACTTCCGGGGCAACCGACGCGTCATCGGCATACAGTGTCAATGCTGCCGCCAGCGTCGCCTTTATTGATTCGCCTGCGAGCCCGGCGCTCAGCTGTTTTGATGCGTCATCTGCAATACCATTTAACAACTGCTGCCGCCCTGCCACGTTCTGCTCGCTGCTCCAGTCCGTCAAGGTCGCAGCAAAGAACTCACTCAGATAAGCATAGTCGGGATCATTTCCAACAACCTGTTGAATCGCGTGCAACTGCTCAATTGCCACTGCGATTTCACCTTCAGAATATCGCTCAAAAGCAACTCGAATAAGTCGCTGCAGTTCAGAATCGCGAGTACTATCGGACGGCGCGGCAACTTTCAGGCGTCGGCAAAATTCATACTGGTTAACTTGCCGCAGCCAGCTTTGGATCTGATCCGTTTTTTCCGGTAACGCATCCTGTTCCAGAATTGGTTCCAGAATTTCCCGAGCACGCAACCATTGTGCTCCCGCCTTTGTTGTCATCATCGTTTCAGCACGCTGAAACTCTTCAGCAGCATCAGGAACCGATGTTCTTAGCAGATAAAATCCCGTGCCCACAACCACAGCGAACAACCCAATCAGCACATAGGTATTATCGAAGAATTTCGCCACTGGCGATTTGGCAAGACTTGCTTCAATATCCTCCCGAATAATATTTCGCACCATCGTGGCGGCACCGGGGCCACGATCGTTAGCAAGCGACGACTTGTGGTCCCCACCGCGTGTTCGATCGCTGGTGCCACCCGATGTATGGTCAGAAGAGTAATCCTGACTTCCGGGTGCCGTAGACGGTTCAGCCGCCTGTTCGAATTCAATTCTGCCACGAACATTGCGAAGTTGCTTGATAGCGACAAGCGCATCTGGGAAACGTTTTTCGGGTTTCTTTTCAAGCAACGTGCAAACGTAGTCTTCCAACAGCCGATGAATTTCCGGCACATAGTGTCGCGGTTTATCAAACTGCGAAAACTGATGCTGATGCAGAATATCGCTGGCCAGCTTGCCTGTAAAAGGCGGACGCCCCGTCAACATCACGTACATCACCGCCCCCAGTGAATACAGGTCGCTGTGCTTAGACGCCCTTTGCCCACGCGCCTGTTCCGGCGACATGTATTCCGCCGTTCCTACTACGCCTCCCGTTCTGGTCAAACGAGTTGTGGCGAATACATGAGCCACCCCGAAGTCTGCCAGCTTAACCTTGCCGTCTGACGTCACCATCAGATTGGAAGGCTTCAAATCGCGATGAACGATCCCGGCGTCATGCGCCGCCTTTAGTGCGTTGCAGATTTGAAGAGACAGGTCAATCACTTCATTTGGCGGCAACCGTCGACGCCGCGAAACAAGCGCGGTCAGAGTCTCACCGTCCACGAATTCCATTGAGTAATAATAGCTGCCGTCTTCCGCCTGCCCGTCGTCAAAAACTTTCACAATGTTGGGGTTATTGAGTTTTCGCATCGCGGCGATTTCGCGAGAAAACCTCAACACGAAGCCCTCTTCACGAGCCATTGAAGCTGGCAGAACCTTCACCGCAACCTCGTCGCCCGTTCGTTCGTCAATACCCAGATAAACATTGCCCATGCCGCCGGAGCCAATTTTACGACGGATTTGATAGTGGCCGATTTTGTCGGGATGCATTGGTGTTTACCACAAGTGAAGCAACGTATTTCGTTACGTAAAATCAATCAGACGCCGGTTGCGCCCGGTGAAAAGAACACAATCACTCAGCACACGAAAGTCTACAAAACGGCCAACGTAAACTTCCGCAAATTTTCGGTTAACGAACGTTCGAATACGACTAAGCGTGCTATAGGATAAACGCACGGCAGGAATGTGCGAGTCTGTTGTCAAGCTTCAGCCTGAATCTCGAAAAATCACGAAAGAGCCTGAATATGATTATTGGCGTTCCCCGCGAAGTTAAGTCGGACGAATATCGAGTCGCAATGTTGCCGAGTGGCGTTGAAGAACTGGTCGCTGGCGGCCACAAAGTTATCGTGGAACAAGGCGCGGGGCTGGGCAGTGGAATCGCCGACTTCCAGTATGTCGAATCCGGCGCAGTGATTTCGGAAACTCACGCCGAAGTATTCGCTCAGGCCGATTTGATCGTTAAAGTAAAAGAGCCGCAGGTTGAAGAATGGGCGTTGCTGCGTCCTGGACAGATCATTTTCACCTACTTCCATTTCGCCGCTGACGAACAGCTGACTCGCAGCGTACTGGAAACGGGAGCAACCGCGGTTGCCTATGAAACTTTGCGTGGACGAAAGGGCGACCTGCCGTTGCTGACTCCCATGAGCGAAGTAGCGGGGCGCATGAGCATCCAGGAAGGTGCCAAGTACCTTGAACGACCACAGGAAGGTCGCGGAATTCTGCTGGGTGGCGTACCGGGCGTTCAGCCAGCCCACATCGCAATTCTTGGTGGCGGTGTGGTGGGAAAAAATGCGGCTCAGATCGCTGCCGGCTTTCAGGCGGACGTTGCCATTCTGGATATCAGCGTCGATCGTCTCAGATATCTGGAAGACATTATGCCAGCCAATGTTAATACGATCTTCAGCGACCGACACAGCATTCGAGATCAACTGCGGCGTGCCGATCTTGTCATCGGAAGCGTTTTGATTCCCGGTGCCCGTGCTCCAATGTTAATAACGGCAGACGACCTGAAATTAATGAAACCAGGAGCAGTCATCATCGATGTCTGCATCGACCAGGGAGGCTGCACAGAAACATCTCGCCCAACGACTCACGCTGAACCAACTTATATCGTTGACGGAATAGTTCACTATTGCGTCACAAACATGCCAGGGGCTGTCGGACGCACCAGCACCTATGCTTTGTGCAACGTTACGTTCCCATACGTTCAGCGTATTGCAAACAAAGGATTAAGCCAGGCTGTGTGTGAAGATTCCGGGCTGGCGGATGCAGTCAATATGATCAACGGACGCGTGACAAATAAAGCGGTCGCCGAAACTTTTGATATCCCATATTCCGATTTCAAGTCGATGTCCGTGTAATGGTTTTCTTTTGCCAGATGGCAATCCGAAACACATTTCCACGCATCTCGCCGACAAACTGAACCTTGCTGGTAACACGGCACACACGCAAAACGCCCGACCCAAATTTCTTTGAGTCGGGCGTTTCTGTTGTCTCACCAAAGCAACTCCAACACAGCAGTTGAACGGTCTAAGCGATTTGTTCAGGAGCTATCCCGGGGCCACGGTTGTGCCGCAGAATCAGGCATTCACGCTACGAATAACAAACGCCGTAACCAACTTCCACAAGACCGAAATCGAGGCAAGGGAAAAGCTGCAACAGAAGCATCAGGCCTATTCTGGCAACCGACCAGAAGCCACGAATGGAAACTCTCCCGTACAGGCTCGCATAAACTCAACAAGGTCAAGTTTTTCCTGAGCAGTCAGGTTCAAAGGAGTAATTTTATCACTAAGCCACGGATTGGCTATGCCGCCCTTGTTGTAATGTTCAACGACTTCTTCCAGAGTTCTCTGGCTGCCATCATGCATGTAAGGAGCCGACAAGGCAACGTTTCGGATAGTGGGCGTCTTGAATGCCCCTTTATCCTTTTCATCCTGAGTGATTTCAAACCGCCCCAGATCCGGCTTGTCAACGTTCATGCCCACACCAAGGTTGTGATACTTTTCATCGGCCAGATTTGCACCAACGTGGCAGTTGCTGCAACCGGCTTTCTTTCCAAAGAACAATTCCTGACCACGAATCGCACTTTCTGACATGGGCAGTGCTTCCGAAAGAGCCTTGACTTCCACGTATTCGGCCCACGTCTTTTCGTCGTCTGCCTTAATGTCTGCAAGGTCTTCGGGATCAAGGTCAGCGAACTTGCGGTAAGCTTCTCGATAGTCATAAGAAGACGGCTGAGTAACCAGCGCTCGTTCAAATGCAGCGATCGCCTTTCCGACATTTCCAATGGTCAGACCTTCGCCCGGAAATACCTTTGCAAACTGCATCTTGTAGCCGGCAATTCCCTGCAATGTCTCAACGCATTTGTCGTGAGTGTTGCCCATTTCAATAGGGTTTGCGATTGGGCCAACTGCCTGAGCTTCCAAAGAGTCTGCTCGACCGTCCCAAAACTGCAGATCGCTAAGAATTCGGTTGTAGCTTGGCGGTGAATTGCGACCACCTTCCTGGTTTTCAATTCCGATACCAAACTGTGTATGGCGAGCAAACCCTTCCTGCGGATGATGACACGATGCACAGCTAACGGTATTGTCTGCGGACAGGCGAGTATCAAAATACAGCTGACGACCGAGTTCGATTTTTGCTCGCGTCATCGGATTCGCCTCAAGCCCTTTCATCTGGCTTTGGCCAAGTCTAAGTCCGCGAGGTAGTTCGATTTCAAGAACAACATGGTTGTCCTCTTTCGACAGCCACGCTTCCAACTGGTCAACGGTTAACGCACCTTCACCGGGAATTCCGGATGTCAGAGCGTCGACACCCAAAGTCACCTTTGAATTCACATTCCCTCCGGCAACTACCGTGGAACTCACTACACCACATGCGAACAGAAATGGAATAAAACGCTTCACCTGATTTCTCCAGTTATTGCACTAACAAGGGCTTCGCCCTTGACCCAGTGGCGTGGCACGTAAAAAGACGTGGAATGCTCGAATCGCCGAGCCGCTCCGTCGTCGCTACGGCCAACATACGCGCACCGTGCGCGCATCATTTTGAGTAAGACACTAAACCAACTGCGTTGAAGTCATTCTAAGCCACTCAGCTTAGGTGTCCAGGCAGTCGAGAACCGACACCGCATCCGATTTCCAGAAACAACCACGAAAACCCGTCTACAACACGCTGCCGCCTCAACCACGTAAAAACAGCACGCAGAAGTTTGTTATCGCCACATTGGGCAATTCATCGCAGGTTGACGATTCCGACACTGATCCCCTGACAGGAAAACTCTGAATCGCGGCTTTGTTTTTGAAAATTTGCCGCTGAATCAGCCGCCCGGCCTGCCCCAATGCGAATTCGAGGAATCAGCCAGGTACACCTGTTTTGCACCTTCACGCCGCGATACCACGGATCCCCCACAGGTGCATGATCGAATATCGGCAAAACACCCACGTTGCAAACTCGCCAGAGTCGTCCCACTATCGCAGACTTCACAATGGCGAAAAGAAACAGATTCCACGCTTCGTAAGCCCAGAACTGATGCCAGCCAGCCAGCGCGCCGAAGAAAGCATTGATACGGACGATTGGATGGTGATCAGCCAGTAAAATGCTGCATAGTTGGTGCGGTTAGCACCTGTGCGTGTCGCGAAGCTGGTAAATCTGGCGGCGGGAAATCCGCACCTAAACGACCATCGGCAAATTATGCCGCCAAAGACAGGAAGTTAGCGTTGGTGCCTCATGGGAAGTCGTTTTGCAGGAGCTCAGGATCAGGCCGACCGGCGACGCCGCTGGCTGGCCAATGACGACCTGGCCAATGACAACCAGGGCGAAAAGTCATTCACCGATGCATCTTATGGCTCACCAATCGACGCCTTTGCAGAAACAGCTGCGGTTCCACATTCACCGGAATTGGAATTCGTTCGCTACTTAATCTCCCCAATGCTGTGGAAGCACATCGTCGCGCTCACGGCGGTTTTACTGTTGGGAATTGGTGTCGCCTATTGGTCTCATTCGCTGGCAGCGGAGACACGATTTGGAAACACCGCGGTTTCGCCAATGAGGCTACTGGACGGCTTTTCAGGAATCCTGATGCTGCTTTCCGGTCAACTGGCAATGGTGACGGGCTGGTTACGTTCTCGCAGCGAAGTTGATTTTCAAGGCCGATATCGCGGCTGGAAGTGGATGGCGGCCGCAAGCTGCCTACTGGCAACAATTCTTCTGACAGGAACATCAGACATTGTTCCGACGCTTATGACGTCTTTTATTGAGTTCTTCACAGGCCCAATTCAGTCAGCTCGACCTGCGATACTTTTCATTGGTTGTGTTTCATCCGCCATGCTGATTCTTGGGCGAGTACTTCCCGACATGGGGCGTTGCGTATACACGCAGGGACTGCTGGTGGTCGCCGTGTTGGCAACAATTGTACGCCTGATGCTGATGTACGGTGCCGCGCAGGTGGAGATCAATTCCAGCGTCTTCAACCAATTGACTCTGCTGGCCACCTTCGCCACATTCGGATCGATGTTGCTGCACTGCCGCTACGTCGCATTTATCTGTAACGATCCACCTCGACAATTCATCGTGCAACCTGAAGCGGACTTACCAGAAACGGCAAACACGCCGGAAGTCACAACCACTATCGAAGCAGTTGAAACCGTTGCCGCTACAGTAGAAGTTGCAGTTGTCACCGCAGCAGATGCAGTCCAAGATGACACCACCGATAAGGCAGCTGCAAGCTCAAAAAACGCTTCCAGAAAATCTGCAAAAAAGAAGCGAACGCCAGACGGCAAACCCAGCAAAGCTGCCTGAAACGGGGTACTCGGCAATCTGCTGCGAACCTGGCCCCCGTCGCCATTTGAGTTTGGTTGTCCACCTTGCCGACAACGAACGTCAAAATTCTGATCGCCATTTCGCAGGTGACTTCCTTCCGTCGCATATGTCCGCCATCATGGATGCACGTTTTCTATTGGCCCGGAATGGAGCAGCTTCTTTATGATTTCCAGAATAACTTACTTACTATGTTTGTGCTTGTGTTTCACACTGGCAAACTCAGCATTCAGCAGCGAACCGTACACAGCTGCGTTGCAGAATGATCTCATCGATGTTTGGCTTGGCACCGGCAACGGAAAGGTCAGTAAAGGCATTTATCATTGCACGCTTAACACAGTCAGCGGCAAACTATCCGACCCAACTGTGGTGGCAGAAATGTCAGGCCCCGGCTTTCTGGCAATGCATCCAAAATTGCCGGTAATGTATGCCGTTGGAGGCATTAACGGTGAAGCTTCCGTAGCCGCTTTTTCCATCGAAGGCACTCTGCGAAAAGCTGCTCTAAAATTCATGAACTCGCTTCCAATTGGCGATGGTGGAGCAGCTCACGTTTCTGTCGACAAGACCGGGCACACTCTGCTGACGGCTCAATATGGTGGAGGTTCGACGGGCGTATTTTCGTTGAACACAGACGGCTCACTAAAAGCCAGAACTCAGCTAATTGAACATGAAGGCGGTTCACGAGCTGTTCCGGGCCGACAGGACAGCTCGCACGCGCACTGGACCGGCTTCTCGCCAGACAATCAATACGCGTTTGTCCCGGATCTGGGCCTCGACAAGGTTGTTATCTACAAAGCGGACGCTCTGAATTCTGATTTGCAGCCCCACGGATTCGGTCAGGTTGCAGCTGGTGGAGGTCCACGCCACATGAAATTCCACAATAACGGGAAGTGGATTTACGTTCTTCATGAACTGGATCTGAAAGTTACACTGTTTGACTACGATTCAGCCAACGGCACGATGTCGGCTCGTCAGACAATCGAAACTGTGCCAGCCGCTGAACTGAAAAAAGAACAGTTCAAAAGCTGTTCAGAAATTCGAGTGCACCCAAACGGACGTTTTGTTTATGCCGCCAATCGCGGACACGATACCGTGACGGCATTTTCAGTTGACCAGCAAACCGGTGAACTCACACTGATCGAACGCGAAAACGTTCGAGGCGCGACGCCCCGAAACTTCAGCATCGACCCAACCGGAAAATGGCTGCTGGCAGCAGGACAGGACTCACACACACTGGCCTGCTTCGCCATTGATCAACAAACCGGTGAACTCACGTACAACCGCAGCGTAGTCTTTGCACCGGCCTGCATTTGCGTGCTGTTTGGTCACGAATAGCAGCAAACACCTCGGCACAGTTAAGTGAGCCGACCGCAACGTCGGCTCACAAGGCGTGTTGAATCAACACAACCTGTTGTGCCAGCCAACGCAGTCTGCTTAACGCATTCGATTGCAGGAAATCAACTGAGATGAAATCCAAACTATCGCCGGAACGTCGCAATGAGTTAATGCTCGCCTACGAACACAAGTTACTCACCGACACAATCCCTTTCTGGACAAAGCACAGCGTTGATCACGAGTTCGGCGGCTTTATAACATCCGTTGATCGTGACGGCACAATCATCGACACAGACAAAGGCGTTTGGCAGCAAGGACGATTTACCTGGCTATTAAGCGAACTCTACAACAACGTTTCTGCGAATGAGGAGTGGCTGCAGTTGGCAGAACACGGGATTCGCTTTCTGGACGAACACTGCTTCGACCCCAAAGACGGGCGAATGTGGTTTCAGCTGAATCAATCGGGAAAGCCAATTCGCAAACGACGCTATTCGTTTTCTGAGAGCTTTGCAGCCATTGCCTACGGCGAATATGCAATGGCGTCCGGTAAGGATCAGTACGCTGATAAAGCAGAAGTGGCGTTCAGGCAGTTCGTCGATCATAACCTTTCGCCGAGAAATGTTGTGCCGAAATTTACGGATTCCAGACCAACCCGTGGTATTGGCTTTCCGATGATTACCATCGCCACCGCGCAGGAGTTACGTCAGTCGATCAACTTTGACAAGGCAGATGAATGGATCGATCGCAGCATCGATGCAATACGCCGGTTCCACATAAAAGAAGATCTGCAATGCGTGATGGAAACAGTTGGCCCCAATGGTGAACTGCTGGATTGCTTCGACGGCCGAACGCTGAACCCAGGCCATGCAATTGAAGGAGCCTGGTTTATTATGGCAGAAGGACAGCATCGCAACGACACGCAATTAGTGCAGCTGGGATGTCAAATGCTGGACTGGATGTGGGAACGAGGCTGGGATTCTGAATTCCGCGGGTTGCTGTACTTTGTTGACCTGAACAATAAGCCCGTGCAGGAATATTGGCACGACATGAAGTTCTGGTGGCCTCAAAATGAAGCGATCATCGCCACGCTGCTTGCCTATGACTTAACGGGGGACGAAAAGTACGCCCACTGGCACACTCAAATTCACGACTGGGCCCACACGCTGTTCCCCGATGCCGAACACGGCGAATGGTTCGGCTACTTTCATCGAGATGGCCGATTAAGTTCTTCGCTGAAAGGCAACATCTGGAAGGGGCCGTTTCATATCCCCAGAATGCAACTGGTGTGTTCAAGAATTCTTCAACAGGGATTCGCCTTGCCGAGGTAAATTTCGCTTCAGTGGCAAGCCACCGCGCATAAAACAACCCGGCTTCGCAATAATGCAAAGCCGGGCCGCAGAAGATCATCAAAAGTAATTCGCATACTTCGTAAGCAATCACTTTTCAATCCGTTCTAGTCTTTCAACTGGAACGCTTCCATAAACACGCCATTGTCATCTTTCACTGTGTAACCACCAGTTGGGTGAATGTACTTTGAAAGAGTTTCGAACGGTGGAAGAGTTGTGAAGTCGATTTCTTCAAAGATTTCATCCATGCCAGGAAACTGCTCAGCTGCAGTACCGCTGCGAAGCATTTCATACATTGAGCGGTATTGTTCGGCAGGTCGTGAAAACTGAACTGAAAGTGCGTTGGAAGGATAGTGCTGAGCAACTCGTTTGTACTCATCCGATTCCGCTAATGGACGCATGTCGCTGTCGTTTCTTAGAACCTGTTCAAGCATTGCTCCACCAACGGAGAACAACAGCTTGCCGCCGGAAATTGCCAACGCAATCGACTGATCTCCACCGGGGCTCTGTACTTCGTACATGGTTGTGCCACGAAACTCCCGAGTCTCCAGGCCCGCAACTTCCGCAATCTTAGCCAGTACATCGCCAGCTGAACCATCGTCACGCACACCCAAAGCAACCAGCATCTGATCGCCACCATAACCGCCTGTTGCACCGGGAGCAGTAATCAGTTTCAAGTCGCCGTTCAACTGATCAACGATGTCGTGCTTCACGTGAATACCTGGACCTCGGTCTGCCATCTGTTGCAGACGGTCAGCCAAAGCACCAGCACCCGAAAACATGTCAACAAGTGATTCGATCGCGTTGTAGGCTTCGTCAATCTTCCACTTTGTGGCAACGTAAGTTGTGACGTTGTCCTTAACCCATTCAGGTGGAGTGGCTTCAATCTGATCCAGCTGGAACACCTGCATGATGCCCATGGCTGGCTGTTCCATGTAAAACACAGATCGAGAAACGGCTTCAAAATCACCAGTTCCAGCTTCAGAAACAGCTCCCATAGCCTTCATCTGAGTCAGCCCCAGAGTTGGAAGGAAGCCCAGTGCCATCCCCGCTCCCATGCTGGCCTGCTGGCCCAAAGATCCTGTCTGAACCAGCTTTGTGAACAAGCCGATCGGATCGAAGTAGAATGTTGTCAGTGATGATCGTTCTGAAGACTGACACTTCGACATGATGTACGAATACGCTTCGTTGCTGCGAAACGAAGAGTCACTGTCGCCGGCCCAGTTGGTTAAAGTCGATTCCAACAGCTCTGTTCTGTTGGAAATCACCAATCGCTGGTCTTTCAGAAACCAACCAAATTCCTTTGCCAATGGCGTTGGTGCCGGTCCCGGATATTGAATTTTGTAACGGGTGATTTCGGTACCATCAAAGCTGGTGTCGTCGCTGGAAAGCTTGGGAACATTGTTCAAGGCATCAGCGGCCTTTGTCATCAAAGACTGAACCTCAGATTCCTTGTCGCCGTAGTCCAGAAAAATCACAACGCCCATCGCATTACCAGGAGCTCCGGCAATTGCCATAGAAACTTCGCCGTTGGGGATTTCCATTAACTCACCAACAGACAGTCCCAGTGCATCCGTAACCTGCTGCAGGTTGTCCTGCATTTTTTCGTTGTATGCTGAATAAAGCTGTGTCTTGAATTCATCCAGACCTGGGTCATTCCACAATTGCCCCATCGACGAACCAACAAGATGCTCTTTCATAGCCGTCACGTTTGGAAACGAGACATACATGTAGGTGTCGCTCGGAAGGATCTGGTCACTGATAACCTTCGTCGCCGTGGCTGTTTGAGCATAAATCGGAAAAGCGGACAGCATGATCGCCGCCGCACTAAGAACCTGAGTCATTTGAGCTCGAAGCATCGAGATAACCTACCTTCAAAAATTAAATGGAACCCGATCTACAACTGACCGTGTCAAACAGAAACTGAATGAGTACGTGGGAAGAGCCTCGCCAACACGCACATCTGTGACTTGATTGTGCAGAACCGCTGCCCAATCGGCAATAGACAGTTGAAGCCGCAATCGCAGGATCTTCAGGATTCGGAAAACAGTCACTACGATGAAGTTCGAGCTTGTAGCGAAATTCCTGGAAGAAATTCGCCCCTATTTGTCAGGAATCCGCGACATAATCGGCAGTCGAACTCCCCCTGGTGACGTCTCGAAATCAGCCCCGCCAGCTACATGCCCAGTTCGTCCGCGATGTGCTTTCCAATGGTTAAAGACGCCGTCGCTGCTGGTGATGGTGCGTTACAAACGTTCAGCACTCGGTCTTTTCGCAGGATTAGAAAGTCGTCAACCAGCTTCCCTTCGGGGGCTAATGCCTGAGCACGAACGCCTGAAGCTGCCGGAATCAAATGCTGCTTTTGAATTTCAGGCACCAATTTCTGCAAGGCCGACACAAAGGCAGACTTAGACAGCGAACGCCAGATTTCTCCTGCCCCAACCTTCCAATATCGAAGTGCCAAACGCAAAAATCCTGAATACGTCAGAGCTTCAAACAGATCTCGCGGATTTACGTTGCTCCACTTATATCCCTCTCGCGACAACGCCAAAACCGCGTTGGGACCGCATTCAACGCCGCCGGCAATCATGCGTGTGAAATGAACGCCAAGGAATGGGAATTCAGGATCAGGCACTGGATAGATCAATGTCCGGCAAAGATGTTCAGCCTCAGGCTTCAGGACGTAATACTCGCCGCGAAAAGGAACGATCTGTTCCTGCATTTGCTGGCCGGACAGTTTTGCAACACGGTCGCTGTACAACCCAGTGCAGTTAACAACCTGAGACGCAACGACATTTTCCGTCGATGTCTGAATGTGTACCTCGTCCGTTTTTTGACGAACCGCCACAACTCGAGTGTTCAGCCGAATATCTGTGCCACCGCTGGTTAACAATTCGGACAACTTCTGGCAGACACCGGGATAGTCCACAATCCCGGCTTCCGGAACATGAATGGCTTTGATTCCGGCCGTGTGCGGTTCCAGTTCCTTCAACCGGTCAACATCAACCATCTCACAACGAACGCCGTTTTGCTGCCCGCGTTTAAAGATATTTTCCAGCGCGGCCAACTGACTTTCCCTGGTCGCCACAATCACCTTGCCCGTTCGCTCCCAGTCAACGCCGTGCTGAGAACAAAATTCCTCCAGCCCTAACTTGCCTTCGCGGCAATTCCGGGCACGCAGCGAACCGGGCTTGTAGTAAATTCCGGAATGAATCACCCCTGAATTGCGCCCGGTCTGATGTGCGGCCAGCGTGGCTTCTTTTTCCAGTAGAACGATTTTCAGCAAAGGGTTTCGATTGGCGATTTGCCACGCTGTTGCCAGACCGACGATTCCGCCTCCCATCACCGCTATATCGAATTTCGCCATGCACTTCTTCTTACAACCGCCAGCATTGGCAACCCAAGAGCAGACCAGAAACAAAACGCCTGAATCGCGCCAATAAAAATAAATAAGTGCGAGTCACCGAACCAATTGAAGGCACCCCGTCCCAACTTTAAACCAATTCACGCCGCAGTTCGACGCGAATTTGCAGTAACATCAAAAACATCAAATTCGCAAGTGAGCCATCGTATCAGCCGCGCTGGCAGCATAGCTGATGTAGAATGGCCCGAATTCGGCATACTTCGCAGACGCCTTATCGAAGCGCATCCCGTAAACAATTTCCTTGATGTATTCAGGAGCCCTGGCCCACAGCGTTACGCCCCATTCCCAGTCGTCGAAACCGGTTGAAGCAGTAATCAGCTGGGAGACTCTTCCAGCAAACTTAATTCCGGATGTCGCGTGCTCTGCCATCAGTTCGCTGCGCTTGCTGAATGGCTCCGTGTACCAGTTGGCCAGTGGATGCCGAGCCTTGTTCATCGGATAAAACGCAATCACCGGAAAGGGAGGAATTTCCGGATACAGCCGCTGATTGTTCATCGCGGGCAATCGTTGCTTGTAGGCGTTTAGCTTTGCTTCAAACGCAGGATCTCCCGCCGCTGTGCCTTCTCGCTGAAGTCGTTCAGCGTATTGCTCAATCGACGGCACGTATTCAGAAATTTCGGTGATTGAAACAAACGAATACGCAGGCTTCAGAGCACTTCCGATGGCCGAATTGCGGATTTCCTGAGTCATCGCATCAATTTTTAATGGATCGGGATCCATCATCATCAAGCACATGTCGGCCCGGTGCCCGGAAACAATCGAAACCTGCGAACGCGCCGGACTAAGATCTCCAGCAGAATCCAGAATACGGATAACGTGCTCGCGGCCTTCCGCTCTGGCAGAATCAGACAAAGCCATTAAAGCCGACTGATCGACTTTGTAATACTGGTGAAGACAATGCCAGCCGACGGCCAGGTTATTTGTCGGATCAGGCAGGTTTGAAGGTACGTGAGGTCTGTTCATAAGTTTGGCTGCGATTTCAAGCTTGAATGTTTGAAGTCTGACAAAGTATTCGAAAGGCAGTGTCTTGTGTCGCCGGAGTCTTGAATGTTTCACCAACGCCGACCGCGAATCGTCTCCGCGCCGAAAAATAACGGGCGAAGACGTATCGTAGGATGGCCTCGACGGCATTTCCAACCAGCGAATTGCATTATCAAACGGTCGACAACAATGGCCGAACGGTATCCGGGATGTGCGGAAATCGCCATGTTGTGGTTCCCACGCGCAGGAAACGGCTAGGTTTTGGCTAAAAACGTGTCTCCCGATTCCGGGATCGACTGGCTCACGTCGGAGTTCCGTTGTACAGTTTACTGGCGTAAATTGCTGGCTTTGTCGATAAGCAAAGCAACGCGCCACGCATTTTCCAACCCACGATCATCCGCATATCCAGCAGGACTTTCGATGACGATTTCCATGACCGACTACTTCCGGACACGCAAAGCCGACCGGAAGAAGGAAACTCGCTACATCAACGTGATCAACAAAGATAGCTGCACGTCCTGCAATTCGTGCGCGTCTGTTTGCCCAGTTGACTGTATTTACGAGGTCGTCAGCCCGGTTCCATCGGAAAGTTACCACCAAATCGACACCAGCCGCTGCATCGGCTGCCAAATGTGCTACCGCTCGCCATCAGACAGCAGCGACCTGTACACGCTTACCATTTGCCCATGGAACGCCATTGACATGCTTCACAATCCCAATGTGAAGCCCGCCGACACTTCTGTGTTGGAACCATACTATCGTGGCACAACAGCTGACATGCCATGGCCGAAACTGGAAGAATACAGCTACCAGCTATTTCTTGACGGCGAAGTCTTCATCCCTCAAGAAGAAGAAGCCATGCACGGCTACTTCAAAATCCTGCAGGAAGAAGCATGGATGTACAGCGAAGAAGACAACGTAAGAATCGTTACAGAACAGGTTGAAAACGGAGAAGGCTACGTCCGCTATTCTGCAACCGAAGCTGGACGTGACTTGCTGGACGTGATTTTCGAAGGCTACGAACGAATCTTCATGGACTAGTTCCAGCCAACGAAATTGATCGGCATCGGCAACTGGCTGAGCCCCTAAAACGGGCTCACATCGAAACATGATGCGGCTGTCGGCTGAATAGCAGACGCCTTTTCATCGAAAATATTTCACAGCTACCGCAATAACATCAGATATCCGACGGCTTCGGGTTGCTTTACATGTTCTTCGCGGAATAATGCTGGTTCAGGCGAGTCGCTTAAACAGGAGCGAAACGCTGCCTCCAATTGTGGTGAGGCCTGCCAAACCGGGTCAGGTCGGAAACGAAGCAGCCCTGCGGTTTCGGTTCTCAGGTGCAAGCGGAGGTAGCGTTTTGTTCCTTTTTTACGCGCCGTTTCAAACCCACGCGCCGCGTCCACCGTCAGAATTATCGCGGTACGTTATAGGCCGTCGGTCGTCCCTGGATGATGACAAATTCCTGCTGAGCCCCGGCCTGAACCTGCTTCGCAATACTGCTTTCCGGCCAGTAGACGCCAATCATTCTTTTCGTCTCGCGCAAATCGACGGCAAGCCGCAACTGTCGTTCGTTGCTGCATTGATAGCCGTTTCCTGCTGCCAACCATGCCCGATGAGAAGTTCCATCTGAATTAACTTCGATTGATGCTCCAATTGGCAGCCGGGGTGATGTTGTCCCAATCAAACGAAAGCTGATTGACGCCAGGCATTGATCAGAAGCATTCGCCAGCAGGCTCGCAGGATCACCGATGTGAGTCACAACAAGATCACACTTTGAATCACGATTCCAATCAAGAATTGCGACAGCTCGGCCCAACAACATACGCTGGAAATAGTTCCCACTTACGTCAGCTTCCTTAAACCGCTCGCCTGAATCGTTTACAAAAATTTGAGCATTCATTTGGAACGGATGCCCCAGATGCGTGAAGTCGTCCAGGTGACCATTTGCAACGATCAGGTCCAGATCACCGTCTGAATCAGCGTCAAAAAACTGACAGCCGAAGCCCAACATCGCAAACCCCGGCGTTGCCAACTTTGACGAATGTGTTTGATCCACGAACACGGAAGTGGCCACCTGAGAATACAATACATTCGCTTCAGCGAAATAATTGGTGGCGAACATGTCTGGCAAACCGTTAAGGTCATAGTCGCCAAACGCGATTCCCATGCTTCCCTGTGCCTGTCCCATCTGATTCAACGCCACTCCACTTTCGAAAGCCACGTCTTGAATGGTGTAGGTTTCCCGATCAACAATCAGCATTTGATTGGCGGACTCGTCGTTCGCCACATAGATCACGTTGCCGCCACTGCCGGAAACGTCAGCAATGACCAGCCCCATGCCTCGAGAATCCATTTCGGAACCGTCCACGGAAATTGTGCGAAACTGTCCTTCCCCGTTGGCAAGGCAAATGCGATCGCGTGCGGCCGAAAAATCGGTTGGTCCACAAATCCGTTGAAGCCCTCCATGATCACAGGTTGCAGTAAATACGTTGTCTCCTGTCAGGTAGTTGACGTCATACAAATCTGGCAACGAATCGCCGTTTAAGTCTGCGATGGCAACGCTTGTCGTCCATTCAGCCCCATCGTCCGCCAAATTGCGATCCACCGCCAAGCTGCGGACAAAGGTGCCATCGCCCTGGTTTATCAATAACTGATTCTCGCCGATATTCGCAATGTAAAGATCATCAAAGCCATCGTTGTTAACATCCCCCACTGCCACGCCCTGGCCAAAATGCGTTTCTTCAACATTCGCCACTTCAGCAACAGATTGAAAACTGTCGCCAAAACGATTCCGAAATATTGCGTCCGGCTGATTGTTATCAACAATGTTGCCTCGTTGACCGCCTTGAGTGAAATACAAATCGGGCCAGGCATCCGCATCTATGTCGACGACTCCCACTCCGCCTCCCGTCCATTGATGCATTTTCAGCCCTTGCTGCGCAGTCGACACGCCATTGTCATAGGCGAAGTGAATGCCAAATTGGCTCGCGACATCGTGAAATGTAAGCCGTCCGGAATCCTGCTCATTCAAGCCCACTGATTCCTTGAGTGGCTCAGAATCTAACGCAGCTGGCATTGCGCCCTGAAGCTTTTGCATGGGATGTTTGAAAGGCTTCACGCCTTTATTGTCATCAACTCCATTGATAGAATCACTCACAAGTTGATTCGCCCAATCAAGGTCGGCGTTCGTTCGTAGCGCAAGCCGAGCCCACGCCAACGCTTCATCAATTCTGCCAATAGAACGTAGACGGCCCACCAGCTGACTTTCTGCGATTCCGTCCTGCAAGTGGCCTTCGGTTCTCCCGGCCAGGCGACCAATTTCGTTTACGGTTGCTACCAGTTGGCGAAGTTCCTTCGCAACTGCAACGTTCGAATGCTGCAGTCGATCTGATAGCATTTGCAGCGCATGCACATTCCAGGGATCAAGTTTCAATGCATCCAGCAGCAATTGTACGCTTTCGCTTCCGCTCAACTTGTCGCTCACGCAGAAGGCCCTCAAAATCAAACCGTCTGGGTGGAGCGTGTCAGTCTGCAATTTGTTGAGATCAGCTTCAAGCTGCGTTGCATTGAATCCGCCTAACATGGTCCTGCACCGCAATCGACAGCGAACGGAAGTGATCGAATTATCGGTCAAGCCAGCCAACTGTTCGCGAAGTTGATACATATCTCTTCGTTCCAACGCAGATTCAATCAGTCCGCGTCTGGTCATTGACTCGGAGCGGTCCAACGCTTGCATTCGCAACAGTTTAGACACACTAAACAGCGCGCGACCGTTTTTCGCCAGTCGCACAAGATCTTCCTGCGACACATCGCCACTGGACAGCAAAAAACGTGATTGCTCCAATGCCCGAAATCGCTCGCCACAACCACTAAGCAAACGAGCAAGATCCTGTCTTGCTAAAACAGCATTCGACGCTTCGCTGACAATTCGTTCCAGCGTTTCGCGAGCCGTGCTGGGATTACCTGTCCGCAACTGAAGGTCGGCCAGGTTTCTCCATCCGGAACAAATCGCATCGTCGTGAAAACTTGCTGGAAGCATTTCAAAAAAATGAATCGCCGCTGAATGATCGCCAATACGTTCAGCCGCATCGGCAGCAAGCAATGCGAGTTCGGTATCATCCGGCAACACAGCCAACACACGTGTCGCGAATGCAACTGTCGACTGATACTGACCGCTGGCAAACGCACGCAAAGCAAGTTGACGACGATGATCAACGCGACTCCCCAGGCTACACCAGACCAAAAACAGCAATGCGCACGCCGAAATGGCGGTGAAATAAGTTCGAGGTTTACTCTTTAACCATTCGATCATAGTTACAAAACCAGCAACAGCGTGCGGGCCGATCAGTTCCACAGCAACAAAAAAAATAAAAGTGGTGTAAGCTTCCGGCCTGCTTAGAGTCTCGCGCACGGTGCACGCATAGTACTCGAAACAACAACGGAGCGGCTCAGCGATTAGAACGTCCAACGCTATAAAATACACCACGCCACTGTGGCAAAGGCGAAGCTCTTGTTAGACTTCTTATTGCCGCGAAAATGTTCAAGGTGAGTCAAGTTTTCTGAGCGACAACGGAGCGTTTTCGATCGGCAGCTCGAATGGTCTGAGGCACAGCCTCGTTGGAGTCTGACAAAAACTTATGCGAGCACGGTGCGTGAATATTGTCCGTAGCGACAACGGAGCATCTCGGCGACTAGAACGCCCCACGTCTTCCCGCCATCCACGCCACCGGGTCAGGGGCGAAGCCCTTGTTGGCTGATTGTACGCATCTGTCTAATGTTCCCGTAGTTTATGCTCATGAAACTGCCCGAGTTAATCAAACGATGTTTATTACGCTGCCTTGGTGCTGTCGTCTGGTGCAGTGTGTTTGCGGGGTTTGTTTGGGCTGTGGGAGCAATCTATTACTTCAGGTATGTGCCAATCGCGATCGGAATCCCACTGGCGGTTACGTACACGCTATCGGTGGCCATTGCATTTTTTCGAATACCACAAAAACGCATGTGGCTGCAGAAAGTTTCCGCTTCCATTGTCGTGATTTACATCATCACGCTAACGCAGCAACCTTCGCACGATCGCAGCTGGGAAGCCGACAACAAGATCATGCCACTGGTGGAAATACTCGAAGACCGAGTTTCCATCAGTGGATTTCGAAACAATGTCTATCGATCTTCAACAGACTTCGACGTCAGCTATTCAGATCTTGAATTTGACGTAAGTCAGTTGAAACAGGTGTGGTTTGTGGTCCAGCGTTTCACCGCACTGGAAGGGCTTTCGCACAACTTCCTGACCTTTTCGTACGATTCAGGAACGACAACTCGGTACTTCAGCGTGTCGGTCGAAATTCGCCGGGAACTGGGGGAGCAGTTTGATCCGGTTAAGGGACTTTACCGTCAATACGAACTGATCTATGTGATTGCAGACGAACAGGACGAAATCGGCTCCCGAACCGTATTCCGTCCAGAAGACCGAGTCTACATGTATCCGGTGCAGGCAAGTCCGATTCAGGTTCAGCAGCTATTTCGAGACATCGCAGAACGAGTCAATCATCTGGCTGCATCCCCCGAATTCTATCACTCGTTGCTGAACAACTGCACAAACAACATCGTCTTCCATACCTACAAGTTGACACCGGAGCCCATCAACTGGCTGGATTTCCGCATCGTGATTCCTGGATATGCTGATCGATTCGCATTTTCGAAGCAGCTGATCGATACAAACACGAAAAGTTTTCCCGACCTGCAACAGCAATGTCGAATTGACGAAATTGCACGAGCCGCTGGCATTACGACAGATTTCTCAACCGATATCCGCAAGATAACACGTTCGGAATAAATCGTACCGATTGCTACGCCAAAGAGCGAAACGCGACAGGCATCGCAGCACACACCGCGATTCACTAAGAGGCGTCTAACAAGGGCTTCGCTTTTGCCCCGGTGGCGTGGATGGCGGGAAGACGTGGGACGTTCAAACCGCCGAGCCGCTCCGTTGTCGCTACGAGGATCATGCAAGCGTAACTTTGAGTAGGACTCTAACGTTATCGGCGTAATTTCAGCGACTTGGCAACTTATTCTTCCGTACCGCCAGCGCCGACTCTGAATGCCGTAAACGCGGCCAGTCCCAGCCACAGCAAATCGAACGGGCTTAGGCTTTCTTTGAATGCTTCTTCCTTCACGGTATCTGACATCTGGTCAACAAACATCTGCACCAGGGCAACTCGTTCGTCAATTTGCTGTTGTTGTTCGTCTGGTGAAAGATCGTCCCATCGCTGCTTGGCTTCTGCCCAGACATCCTTGGGAAAATGCTGCTGTTCGTATGCTTCTTCCGGATCCATACCGGCTGGCCAGGCGACGCTTTTCCCGGCATCTTCATATTCCATCACCACTTCGTGAGCTACAGAAGAAATCATTGCATTCGGCGTCGGTCGAGAACCAAGATCGGCCTCTTTCGCGATCAGTGCATTCACGTGCAAAGAGATAACCAAATACTTTGAAAGCAGTACGACGCCAACCGCTGACAATACACCGGCGATACCACACATGGCGCCTTCACTATTGCCAGCCATCGCACGAACGCCAATGCCAGCCAACAGGCCGATGCCCCAGGCTATATATCCAACTTCAGCTTCCAGAAAATAACCAACTGCGATCCAAACGGCTCCACCAATTGCAGCACCGATCAGGCCTCCGACAAACCATTTGATGAAATCCATAATGCACTCTTTTGAAAAGTTCCAGACTATAAAAAAAATACGTTCTGGTGGGCAGAGTACCCTTACTACTAAGGCGTTTCCAATGTGGTCCGGCGTAAGCTGATAATTGACTGTGATTCACAGTCTGAAACTACATTAGGTTTCGCATTTTTATCATCAGGTATTCGTTGATCAGCCGTTCTGTTAACAGGTCAGGGGGAGTGTCCACCATCATGACTCCGTTTTCTCGCATCCGCGCAACCTGTTGAGCCTGGCCGGTTAGAATTTGAGCGGCGGCAGCTGTGTGAAACGCGGCCAGATCCGTGTCTGGAATTCGGTCAGCCATTTCTCGCAAACCAACGTCCTGCAGCAGCACGCACATCGGAAGATACGGCAACGACTTTAGCTGCAAACTTTCTCCAATAATGTTCAATTGCACTTCGTCAGTCACAAAGGTAATCAAAATGACAAGAGCTCGCTTACGTTGCACGGTCGACAAGTATTCCAGCGCCAAACTGTAATCAGCCGCTTTGGTACTGGCTTGGATGTCATACGTCGAACGCAAAATGTTCTGAATGCCGGGCTTGCCTCGCACCGGTCTGACAAAGCGTTCGATCTTGTTGGAAAACGCCAGCAACGACACATTGTCCCCCTGGCCCAATGCAATGTAGCTAAGCATGATGGCAGAATTCAGCGCGCGGTCCAGGTACGAAATCCCGTCAGTTTCGTTCCGCATAAATCGCCCACAATCGACCATTAGCACAATGTTTTGATTGCGTTCGACGTTGAATTCGCGAGTCACAAGTTCGCGCTGCCTGGCGGTCGCCTTCCAGTCGATTCGCCGAATGTCGTCACCATAACGATATTCACGCAGGCGTTCGAATTCTCGCCCTTGCCCGGGCATCCGCATCATTCGCACGCCAATTTCAGCCAGACGATTGCGACTTGCCATCAGTTCATAACGATAGACGGCTCGAATATCCGGATAAATTCGCACCGCCGTTTTTAGCTCCCGCACCTGATGCCGAGTCCACAATTTCAACAGCGTTGGAAACCGCAAATGAACGGCTTCCAGATTTGCAGCACCGCGTTTTTGCGGAATGATGGTGTAGTTGACACTGCCTTCCTTCCATGAAGCCAGTGCAATTGTTTGAGGCAGTCGTTCAGTCTTACACAGATTTCCGGGATCATCATGCACGGTCACAGATAATGGCAGCCGGCACTTGCTGTGCAGGATCAGGCGACACGGATTCGGCGTGCCAACGCTAAGCACTTCCGAAACTTCGCGTTCGATCTGAATGTCATCCGGAGAACCGCTTATCAGAACATCAACGCCAGCCACAATCACCAGCACAATGTTCAGCAACAGAGCCATATCTGCCAGCGTACGCCCCGACAGATCGATCGAGCCGATTCCCGGAACCGAATCCGGAAACACGTCGTTCGCGCCACCCAGCAACAGTGGAGTTGTCAGCAGAATGGTCAGCAGAATAAGTCGCCGCGAAGGGATCATGAGCGAGGCGCCTCAACACTGTCCATAATCTGGCGAATTGTTTCATCTGGCGTTGTGCCTTCAATTTCCGCTTCCGGCCGTAAGCGAAGACGATGACGCAACACCCATGGTGCAAGTTCTTTAATATCGTCCGGCGTGACGAAATCGCGAGAGCGGCAGGCCGCCAGGGTTCGTGCGGCGATCAACATATTCACACCAGCGCGAGGGCTTGGACCAACCGTTACGGCCCCCCACGTTCGAGCCGCGGCAACGATATCAACGATGTACTTCAGAATCTTTTCTTCAACAATAACCTGCTTCACAGCCTGCTGAATCGCGATCACATCTTCGGCCCTCAGAATTGATTCCAGGCCAAAGTCCTGCAGGTTACGTGGATCTCGCCCCGCTGTGTAGTGCCGCAGAATGTCCACTTCGTCAGCCACGGACGGATAGTCCACCAGCAGCTTGAACATAAACCGGTCAACCTGAGCTTCCGGCAGCGGATACGTGCCTTCATGCTCAATCGGATTCTGCGTGGCAATCACAAGAAACGGACGGTCAAGTCCGTGAGTAATTCCATCAACGGTAATCTGACGTTCCTGCATTACTTCCAGCAACGAGGCCTGAGTCTTTGGCGGCGATCGGTTGATTTCATCGGCCAAAAGAATGTTGGTAAACGCTGGACCACGATTGAAACGAAACTGCTGCTCCTTCATGTCGTAGATACTGTGGCCCGTCAGATCTGAAGGCATCAAGTCGGGAGTAAACTGCACTCGATTGAAGTCGCACGTAACGGTTTTTGAAAGCACGTTCACAAGCAACGTTTTGCCCAGTCCCGGCGGACCTTCGATCAGCACGCTGCCTTCAGAAAACAGAGCAATCAACACTCCTTCAACCAATTCCAATTGACCGACAACAACCTTGCCGATTTGTTCGATGGCTGCATCGAAAGCCTGAGCTACGTTTGAAAGTTCCATGAAATTTCTTTGATGGTATTTGAGATTACGAATGGTATTGAATTACTGATAGATGTCGGTGAACCTGAGTTACCAACATCTATGTCGTTGCGTCGCGAGCCCCGGTAAGTCGTTCCAGAATTTCTGCCAGATCTCGAATAGATCCCGCTGCCTGAGAAGCACTGGTCGACGAGGCCCCCGACAGGTTTCGAGCCTTTTCGATTCGCTGCTGAATGTCGCGGTATTCCAAACCTGTTCGGTTGGCGATCAGCTGAAAGCTGTCGATGCTGATTCCACTACCAAACGATCGCTTCAACTGTGCTTTCAGATATTCCAGATAACTTTGCACGGCTTCACCACCGCTGCGAGTTCGAAAAAACAGGTTACCAACGGCGGAGGCACTTTCTGTAAGTGATCTGCGTTCAAAACTTGTATCCCGTTTGACCGGCCCGAATCGATGAAAGCCGAACCAGCCAGCAAGGACCGCAATCGTTAATAGTTGAAGAGTGCCGGATCGCAATGCCGGACTTAACAGCACGCTTGTACCACGATAGGTTTCGCTGTTATTCAGAAATTCGCTAACCACAATCGGCGTCGTTGCCGCAGCGTCGTGATTTGCATGAGCGAACTCAATCAGCCGCACCGCCAGCTCAGCCTGCGACTCGTCCAGCGTTGCTCGATTGGAAAACACATCACCACTTGCGCTCACCAGGACCAAACCGTTTCCGTAGTTCCACGCTGCGGCCTGAACCTTCTGCAGCGCAGAACGCACCAGCACAACAGGCTTCGTAAAACCAGTGTCCAGTGTTGCCCGAGTTCTCCAGGGAACCGTGCCATCCACCAGATCGCTGCTTGTCTGAATGTTGAATACATCGTCAAAGTCTTCCGAATCTTCCAGCTCAACAGTTGAGGAATCCTGCGGCCGGGTGCCCGGAGACTTTCCGATCGCTTGCCTTACCGCGTCGTTCAGTGATTCGGGACTCGTCTGGTCTTGACTGTTCGATGCCCCCGGTTTCGATGACGATGACGCCCCACTGGAATCGCCAGTTGTGTTTTCAGAATCCTGATCGTCCGCTTCCGCCATCAACGGCGACTGGCTGGCACCAGATTCCGAGGGAGTATTTCCGGCACTGCCTGACGGTGAACTGGCAACTGGCGAACCCGCAGAATTCGAGCTACCTGACGCCGTTGCCGTTGTTTCTTCGCCGTCAAATCCGTGAGTCGTACGAATACTTAGCCGAGGAATCGAACAGGTTGGCTCAGCCCAATTGGGGGCAAATACAAAGCTTCCGCCATTCAAAACAAATTCGGCCAGTTCGCGTTGTTCGTCTTCGTTCGGGTACAGGTCCGGGCCAAGAATCACCAAAGTACATATTTCCGTCGGAATAAGTTTCTCGGTCTCTCGACGAACCGGTGGCAGTACGCCAGCATCGGAAAGCCCCTGCAAGGTTTCAAAGAATCCAAGCTTGCCTTCGATGGTGTTGCTGTAAGTATCGTCGGGACTTCCTGAGTCGCCGGGAAGCCACCAGAACTGCAGCAGAACCAGCAAACCAACTGCTGTCAACCACAGCAAATCAGACCGTTGTAGCCGTCGCTTCTTCTTCACGGAAAGATCCCTGGAATGACTCTAAACATCGGTCAAACATTTCAGCCGTCGCTACTCGACGACCAAAATACACACGTTCAAATTCCAACGCCGTCCTGCCATAGGCGGTTCGCTGTTCTTCCTGCCGCAAAACCGCTCGAATATAGTCGCGATTTGTCAGCCCTTTTCTAAATCGAATCAAACCCGCCCGTTCAACCCAGCTCATACTGCCAATTAGCAACTCGCGAATTGCCAGTCGGTAATCGCCAGATGCAGCCATTGAAATTGCCCTGGACTCATAGGTTGACACCGCCAATTCTCCGGGAGGAGCACTTAGATTAGAAATCGCTTCTTCATCGCCAAACAGACCGCTTCGATCCAATTTGCGATTCGGATCTGATTTTTTCAGCAACGATGCAACTAACCAAATCGCAACCAATACCAGAACAGTCAACCCAACAAACAATAGCAACTTCCCCAAACTAAAATAGAAGCTTCCACCACCGGAAGATGCTGAAGAGGACGACGACGTCGCTGTTGGGGGACGCGGCATCGCTCGAGCCCTGGGTTTCTTTGAGCCGCCGTTGAAAATCCCGTTGATGATCCATTCAAAGAAGTCGCCAACTGCAGTGCCCATCTTTGCAATCGAATCCAACAGAAATCCACGTCCGCCAGTGTCTGACTTCACGTTCTCCAATACACGCCGACGAACGCCTCGAAAATCCTTCTGCTGCATCACGCGATTCGCCGTATCCTTAATTTGCTGCGACGACAAATCAGACGCACTCACGCCTGGCGTAGTAGCAGCAGCAACCGCACTTGTATGCGTTGCACACAACAAACTCACGAACACGCCCAGCAATGATGAAGCAACAACCCGAAAGACAGAAGGCATGCATCGGGGATCCGCAAATTGGCTCATACAAATTGCTCCTCAATTCGCCCGGCTTCTACACGAAACTGCAATTCCAGATCCCAACATTCGTTTCGAATTCGCTGGTCAAGATAACAAAAAAACCAGGCAAGCCGAACAATCGGATACGTCACCCACAAAGCCACCTGAACCATTGTCAGCAACCACGGATCATCAAGAACTTTGGATTGAAATGCCTTCACCTGATCTGGCCCAGGAGCAATTGTGCCAAAGAAAATCGGAGCGTTGAAAATCCAACCGGAAAGGATATCCATCAACATAAACACACCGAACGCTGACACCGCCCAGAAAAACGTGAGCGTGATTACTCGGCCAATGTTGCGAGAATACCCGCCTCCCTTCGTGAGCCATGACAACCGCTGCGTCAGTTGATTTAACGGAGTACGTTCCAGAAACATGACTTCCGGAAGGTGCCCGCACCAGGACATCACAAAGATCAACGGAATAAACACACAGAACCCAGTGCTGCGAGCCAGGGTTGCCAGAAAGCTATAGGAAATCAGCCGCCCCATCAGAGACTTCAATGCTGCACGGACGCTCATCGGAACGCCAAACACCTGCGGTCCCACCGTGGCCACCATAGCTCCACTTAACAGCATGTTAAAGAACGCAAAGATCAGCAAAGCAGGCAGCAACACATCGTGCCGCATCGAACTCCCAATGAACCAGGTCATTAGTGTGGACGGCACTGCAAAACAAAACGTCAGCCCCAGCAATGGTCTGGCAAACTGTCGACCAAAGACGAACGCCAAATCAATGCATCCGCCAATACTGCGTCGTTCGACCGTAACAATGCAGTCTTCCACTTTCATACGGAAGACTCCACAACACTGACTGCCGCAGGCTGACGATTTGCAGTCGCCTTCCCCGTGCCAGCACGATCAACAAGTGACATGGCCACATCAACTCCGCCACGCCCCCCGTACATTAAATAAACATAGACAACGCCCCACAACATGGTACCAACCGCATATTTGACAGCATGAGGAATTGCCATGGGCGAAAAATAGCCTTCAATTAGTGCGGCCACAACCAGCATAAATCCAGCACCCGCTGCCAGCTTAACAGCCTCAACACCATGAATCCGAAGCGACTGTACTCGACTATGTTCGCCCGGATGAATCATGCCCCAGCCCAGCAGCAAGCCCGCTGCTCCGGCAATCACAATAGCAGTCAATTCGAACGAACCATGTGAAATTGCGAAACTAAAAAAGTTGTCGGTGCAGCCTTTGTAAATCAGGTATCCTGTGACCGTCCCCAATGTAAGACCGTTAAACAACAACGTCACGACGGTTCCAATTCCAAAGAATGCACCCAAAGCAAAACAGCGAAATGCGATGCCCACGTTATTCCAAACGTAAAAGCCTGTCATCATCGTTCGCTCTTCCGCGTACTTTGAATCGACATCCTTATACAGTTCGTTTTCATAACTGGACGCAGCCTGTTCCAGATGTTCCTGGTCAACCAATCGTTCGGCCAAAACCGGATCAATTGCGGCTGTCACCATGGCTGCCAGAAACGGAATCAAGAACAGTGCCAGTGCAACAAAGAAAAAGTTCTTTCGTCGACGCAACAATGCCGGAAATCCGTCACTCAAGAATGACAGCGCTGTGTCCAAAGATCTGGGTGGCGAACGATAAAGACAATTGTGCCCCTGCGCTACAAGATCGTTCAGGTATTGCTCCAGGCGAGCCCCCCATTCGCGAGACTGAACCAGGGAAAGATCGTAACAGATAGAACGATAGAGTTGTGACAATCGGGTGATATCTCTGCCAGACCAGCGACTAAGCCGGTGGCCCTTCATCCTGTTCAACAGGCCTTCAAATTGCTGCCAGTCCGAACGGCGTTGTCGGATAAACCGTTCACGGTTCATAGCTTAGACCTCCAGTCTTCCGGATGTCCGCCGTTTGTGGATTCATCAACCTCTTCCACAAATTCCAGAGACTCAAACTCGTCCGCAACAGTTGAATCCTCAAGTGCCACATTGTCCGAAGGCTCGCCGGCAACTCGATTTGCCTCCGCTCTTCTTGCAAGCACCGCGTTCATGGTTGTACGACGACTTTCTTCAAGCACCGCCTTAACGTCTACCTTCACTGATTGTTCGTCGGTGCCTGCGGAATCTTCCGCAAAAGTCTTCAGGATACGCTTCAGGAAGTCAGTATGCTGAGTGGGCGTGCGCACAAAATAGGCGTTGGGATTTGCAGCATCGGGGCCACCATCATCATAGCCTAGATGCTTCTTCAAAGGCACAGCAAGAGTTCTTGCAATTTCTTCACGGCGGCCGGCGGAAATCAATCGATCGCCTTCAAACAGTCGCTCAATTACGGCCAATGTACGTTCGGGCACGTGGAATCGCCCAACACAATGTGCCCGCGGAATTCGCTCAATGCCATGAATGATCCCAGGCGTTCGACTGATGAATTCGCGAGTCTCATCAATCACCATTGTGTCGAACACAAGGTCGCCCAAACGCTGCATGCGCGATGTTGCCGCCATAGAAGCCAGACCGACAGTGTTTAAGGCGATCGGCCCCAACACCAGCATTCCGTCCGGAACCAATAACAGGTTGCGACCAAAGGCTTCAAACCAGCCAATCGGCGTGCCGTTGGTCCGCACGACTCTCAGATTCTGCGACTTCTTGCCAGGAGTCTGCCCGTGCCAGAATGCTTCAAAGCAGGAACCGTACAGCCACGACATCAAAAACCAAATGAACAGCATTGCTCCACCGGCAACGCCCGATACCGAACCGGAAACTCCAGAAGCAAAGGCAAACACAAGGAACGCAAGAACCCCGAAGCCAACCTTAATGATGGCATCGATAAAAAACGACATGCCTCGCTTGCCCGGCCCCGCAATCATGAATTGAAAATCAACACCTTCGGGCGTTTCCACCGTCACGCGAGTGTCGACTTTTTGTTTCGCAGACATAGAACCACAGGGTTAAGAAGTCGTATTTCGGGCAACTCGATCACGTTGAGTCAAGTTTTGAAGCGACACAGTCGCCGTACGTGGCGTTCGCTAATATGTTTCCGGTGCAGTCTGGCTGCAGTTTGACGGGAAAAGATGAATTCAAGGTAGATGCATTCATCCGCCCCAACTCAAAACGATCTTTGGCGACTTAGTTTTTCTTTCCTGGGTAGACATCACGCTCACACCATCGGCACGACGTGATGTCACCCAAGATGACAGAAGACGCAACAACTTGCAAGCTGTCTGTTTTTCTGAAGTTTTTCAACGGCAAACCTCAAAAACTTCTCGCGTCAGTCTCAAACCCAATTATTTGCCTTCGCTGATTCGAATGCGACGGTACTCAATCTGACCACGGTCGCCTTCCAGTCCAATGGGACCATTCTGGGGAACCTTGAATTCCGCTTCCAACACTTCGCCGTTGCAAGTGCATCGAGCGACCGTGCCCTTCACTTCAACCACCAGCTCGTTCCAATCCTGAGCACGATAGTTTTTCAAGTCTTTATAAGGCCCAGCCAAAACGAAATCGCGACACTGCAATTGCGGCTGCCGCAGAAAAACGCCACTGTCGGCGTTCGGGGTTGCTCGAAATTCCAGTTTCAGCACAAAGTCTTTTCCGAAACTTTCGGTCGTCCAAAGTTGCTGAATCTTGCGACCTTCCGGAGGAGTCGTCACAACCAGTCGCCCATTCACCGCGACATAGCGACCATCTGGAGTCCTGGTCATTCCGTCAAACGAAACGGCTTCCTCAACGATCGGCCAGGCAGGAGCGTTCTTGTCGTTCTTCTGCCAACGTTCTCGCGACTTTAGCATCTGCGGAGTTGTCGCTTGATAGCCCCATCCTGTTAAATCTTTGCCGTTAAACAAACTGCGGAAGCCGTCTTCAACAACAAACTCATCCACTGCGGTATCCACAAAACCTAACGTCGCAAACACAGGACGAAGTGCGGCGGCCCATTTTGCATAACCTTCAGCATTGGGGTGCAGTAAATCAGGAAACTCCTCCAGCTTCGCATCACCATCTGAATTAGCAAACAGTGTCCACGTATCCAAAACCGTAACCTGAGCGTCCCCCTTTACAGCTGCTGCGTACAACGAATTCACCTGCTTGATATCAGTGGCGGAGCGGCTCTTCGTTGCCGAACTTGGAAACACGTTGCAAAGCACGATCGGCATTTCGGGGTCATGAGCCTTCAATGCCGACACGATCAACGCAACGTTTGATGCGATTGTGTCCGGCGTTGCCTTCTCTTCAAGATCGTTCGTCCCCATCAGCAACACAACGGCTGATGGTTTTAGAGAAAGAACATCTTCATTCAGTCGAATCAGCATGCCGCGAGTTGTGTCACCGCTGATGCCACGGTTGGCGACTTTCATTCCAGGAAAGCTGGATTGCAAACGCGATCCCCAGCCCTGAGTAATTGAATCGCCAAGAAACACAACAGCCCCTGATTCCGCCGGCGCCTTCTTTGCAAAATCCGCGCGACGAGTTTTCCAAAGTTGACGGAACCAATCGTATCGCCGAATTGGACCGGCTCCCGGTAGTCCATCGTCAGTCTCCGGCAGAACAAACTTCAGCTGATCGTCGGCAACGGCACCGGGCATTCGCAAAACAAATAACGTGCATACGAACGCAGCTGTAGAAACGAGGAAAAATACTCGAAGCATTGTGATCCCTGTAAACGAAACGTGACAAATAGAAAACCAACCAACCGAACCCAATGTTCTACCAGCATTGATCACAATTAACCAGGCTATGGCTCGATTGTCGCCCGATCAAATGGCGTCATGTACGGAAGCTCAGAACTTTACACAGCCGAATCACCTACAGAAGCCGTGATATTTCGCTGTAATCTTGCGATAGCCGCCGCGAACGCATACGTGCAACACAACAACCATTGACTGCAGCCAGACCGACATCAACTGCAAAAGGCAGAACCCGGCTTCAAAGGAAAACAGCCGAAACTCAGCCTGCCAATTTAACATCGAAGCGACTTTCCAATTCACAGGTGAATCTGCTTCAAACCTGGGGCATACTGCTGAACAGCACGACTCATCTGGACTCAGGATTAAAATCCACATGCCGCTTAAGAAAAATCAGCGCATCACCGCTCGACCTTCAGAATTTCAATTCGCAATCGCAGACCGAATCGAATTTCTTAATGCGGCAGACTGGGACAGCCTGACCGCAAACGCGTCAGTGCTACTCAGCCGCCGCTATCTTTCAGCTCTGCAGTTTGAAGCGACAGAACAGATCCTGCGGCGATTTGCGATCATCTACGAATTTGGGCGCCCTGTCGCAGCCGTTGCCACTCAGACGTTTGAAGTCAGCGGCGACAAACTCACAAGCGATAGTACCGATCGAAAACTCAAGCTACCGGAAGGCCTCCGACGCAAGTCTCTGGCCATGCTAAAACGTCGAGTCATGATGTGCGGCAACGTGCATTCGTGGGGGCCTCATGGAGTCGCCTTTGCTGAAGGCGAAGATGCGGCCCGCTTGTGGCCTGGCGTCGCCGATTGCCTGTACCGCATTCGTCGAGCAGACCGGCTTACCGGACAGACGGACTACGTCATCGTCAAAGACCTTTTCGAACCGGATCATCAGCACGCTGAAGCACTGGCACCTTTCCGATATCGTCAACTGAAAACAGAGCCAAACATGGTACTGACAATCGGCGACAACTGGACAACGTTCGATCACTACACGGCCAGCCTGACAAGCCGCTATCGAGCTGCCGCAAAAAAAGTGCTGAAGCCATTCAATACTGAAGAAATAACCGTTGAAGTCATTTCGGATATCGAAACGGAATCCGCCAGAATCCACGAACTGTATAAAGCCGTTTCTAAGCGAGCCGATGTACGCATGTTTGCACTGCAGGAATCCACCTTGCCGCGCATCTCCACAGCGCTGGCTGACGATTTCGTGACCATTGGCATCCGCCAGAATCAGACACTGATCGGATTTGTCACCGTCATCAAAGATGGCAAAACAGCTATCGGTTACTACCTGGGACTCGACTATAAAATTAACGAAACGCTTCCGCTTTATCACCGTCTTCTATTCGCCGTTATTGAACAGGCCATCGTATGGAACTGCCAACGAGTATCATTTGGCCGAACAGCTCTGGACGCCAAGTCTCGCCTTGGATGCCGCCCGGAAGCAACCTATGTTTGGGTGCGGCATCGTATTCCGCTGCTGAAATTTGTTGTGCAACAGCTTCTAAAAACTGTTACACATGCTGAACCACCAGACCGAAGCCCCTTCAAAGAAGCTGAACAGTCAGGCTGACGCGTGACTCATCCGCATTCTATTTTTGAGAAATCAAGCTTCGCAGCTCAAACAACGAGGACTCAACTTGCCCACCGCGCTTAGCATGCGGGTGTGGAGAGCGAGACGTTTAGCGAAAAGGCGGATGTTTCGTGGCAAAAAGGCTGTCAGCCTTAACAAACCTTACGTGGCGGAACGCAATTGCGTTCGTGCTGCTGTTGGGTTGCTGCGCCATGTTTGTGCCAGTTCCGCAGGTCACATCGGTCGAAAAAGATCGCTCCACGCCTTACCCATGCATGAACCGCCCATGTGGCTGTGCTTCTGCAGACCAGTGCTGGAAACAGTGTTGCTGTTTCACCAATCAACAAAAAGTTGCATGGGCGAAGGCCAACAACGTGGAACTGCCCGAATTTGTGGTGGCGGCTGCAAACCGCGAAGCTAAAGAAAACTGCCACACGGCGATAAATTGCCCCAACTGTTTGGAATCTGAGCCTTCAGTTAAGGCAGCAGCAAAGGCAACGAACTGCTCCACCGAACAATCCAGCAAAGTCGCAATGCGGGCCGCAAAAGCTACGAAGCCGCGCTCACCATCAGCAAACGCCGACAGCAAAACTAGCCCCGAAGTCTCTTCAGAAGCCGCCTCCCATTTTTGCGGTATCGCCGTTTTGGAATGTCGAGGACTTAGTTCATTGTGGCAGATTTTGTCACTCACCATGCTGTCTAATTCAGTTGAGCTTGAAGAATGCTCCGCAGCCATCGTGCAGTCCACAAATGTCGCTGACGATTTACTGCCCAAATGCGAACGTCTGCCACCAGAGCCTCCGCCGATTATCGGCGTTGCAGGCCAACTATCAGCGTAGCTTCGTTTGATGATTCGTTCATCAAACAGCACCTGAACCAACATTAGCGCAGAGTGAACAGCCGCCCAGCACGGAAGAGTGCGACTCGTGTTCGCGCGCTCATGCTCAGTTTCAACTCGCTCTCCACAAAGCAGTTTATTCTGTGTTGTGAGCGCGTGACCTCGAGCCGCAGCTTTGCCAGTAAAATGCGGATCACCAACAGTCACGCTAATCAGCATTCACACAACTTCGACTTAGATTCCCAGGCAGTGATTCACTCGCTGCAGCCGGGTTTACAGCAGTCTGAATTCCAATAGCAACTTATCCATATTTCTCCGCGATGCAGCAGCCGCCGAAGTCACTTCGAACGGCCTCATTGCGCAACGAAAATCATTCAAAGCAACGTCATGAAAAACAACTCAAATCGAAGCAACTGCAAACCCGGATTTACGCTTATCGAATTATTGGTGGTGATTGCCATCATCGCAATTCTGATCGCACTACTTCTGCCCGCCGTGCAACAGGCCCGCGAAGCGGCTCGCAGAACGCAGTGCAAAAACAACCTGAAACAGATCGGGCTGGCACTGCACAACTATCACGACATTTTCGGCACCTTCCCACCGGGATATACGTCTCGCAACATTGCCGCGACCGCCATGGCGGCTGCAGAAACCGGGCCGGGATATGCATGGTCAGTTGCCATTCTGCCACAAATTGATCAGTCAAATGTCGTAAACCTCATCGACACAAACCTGAACGCTGCGGCGGCTACGAACCTTGCCATTATTCAAGCCATCACGTTAAACGCGTTTCTATGCCCAACCGACCCTGCTCCTCAAACGTTTAATGTCACGGATGGCAGCGGAACACAATTGACGTTGCCGTCATCCAACTATCCGGGCATCGCGGGCTATGCCAACGTCACCATGAATCCGGGGCAGGGCACGGGAATCTTCTATCGCAACAGTAAGACACGATTTCGCGATATCACAGACGGAACATCGTCCACGATCTGCGTGGGAGAACGCATGCATGAACACAAATTCAATTCTCCTGCGACACCCATTGCCGCCAACAGCACGTGGTACGCAGCGATCCCCGGTTTTACTCGACCGGCCGGAATGTCATCCATGCCAATGATGACAGAAGGCCCGGCGTCCATGATTCTTGGCCATGTCGGACAGGCTCCCATGATGGGCATGCCTGCCATGCAGCGAACTCCAAACACGACAAATCACATCGTACACTTCAGCAGCCAGCACGTCGGTGGCGTACAGTTTTTGCTGTGCGATGGATCAACACATTTCATCAGCCAAAACATCGACTACAACGTCTTCCGCAATCTCGGCGAAAGAGCTGACGGAAACGTTATCGGTGAATTTTAGATAACTTTGGCGAACATTCTGCCACAGTAGATCCAGAATGAAGCCTGAATAATCAAGGAAGAAGCCCGAACGGCCACGAGTGGATTTCCATTTGTGGCCGTTCTGCGTTTCAGAATTCCAGATCGCCTGAACTGTAACGAAACTAACCGGGGAACCGATTCGGGAAATTTCCTGACAGGAACTCGGTGCGTCGCCATCAGGCGACCGCCTGAACGCAATGGCCGCCACAACAAGGGACTTCTCGAAAGAATGATGGACAAAGCCCTGGCTTGAGTCAGCACAAAACAGGGCGCACGAAAAAACCGCTGGTGGTTCTGAAACAGATCCACCAGCGGTTTTTTTGTCTTAGTCGGGGCGACATGATTCGAACATGCGACTTCTGCGTCCCAAACGCAGCGGCATACCCAAAAATCGGCATTTTACCAGTGTTTTCATGACACCGTGATACCTTTCGTGCTCCCGATTGCGTAAAAAAGGTATCACCGAAGGTATCACCGAGGGTATCACCGGATTACTGGGAAACTAACACAGTGGAATTTCATGCCACGCAAACGAGAAATGACATGGCAGGACGGAACTGGCAATCGCAGCGGGCGATGGCGAAAGAAATATAAAAATCGTGTCTTCCAAGCTCCTGGCGGTCGAGGCAAATCGGATCAGGAGGCGTATCAGTTAGCCGCTGAAGCATTCGAGGAGTTCAAGAAGCAAGTAGATGCAGAACAGGCTCTGAAGCCGAAACCGCATCACGCTGACTACTTGGCGGCACTCAAGGAATGGAGACTCGCCCTGGCGTGGGCTGTTGAAAATGGGAACGGGGAACTTGCATCCCAATCTCGACAGAAAATCCGGGAACTCGAAAAGCGGGCCAACCGCTCTAAGCCAAGTCCATTGTCTCCAGCAGATTCGTTTATGGAACGGTTGGGCATCCCCAAACAGATCCTTGCGGCGGTAGCGGCAAGGATTCCGCAGCACACTCCCTCAGAACAGCCGAACGCCTTAGTGATCGACCCGTCGAAGTTGGATATGTCTTCTATGGACGGCACGTCCAATCGGATTGAACGCGAAATCTGGAAAGACCGCCTTGATCTCCAAGGCATGAAGCAGCGAAACGCCCCAGATTCCTTGGAGGCGAATATCAGTTCGTTCCTTACAACAAAGCACGCCAAGGTCATGGCTGGAAAGCTCACGGCGGGTCGGTATGAACCGATCCGCATCCATTCCTGCCACTTTCGAGATTGGCTTGGGGCGGATTTCTCTGTGGTCTCTATTACCAGCAAGACACTGACCGACTATCACTCCGAGCTTCTAAATGCTGTTTCAAGCGGAAAACTGTCAGCGGATTACGCCCGGGATCGAATAAGCAACGTGAAGTCATTTGTGCGGTGGCTGTGGCGAAACGAAGCAATCGAAGAACTTCCCCGAGTTTTAGGTCCGGGAAGCAATGATCTTCAGATAGCAAAAAAACTGACCGCTCCGGAAGTTTTCACAATTGATGAAGTGAAAAAATTGCTGGAGGAGGCAACAGAAAGAACGAAACTGTATCTGTTATTGATGCTGAATACCGGCTCAATGCAAAAGGACATCAGTGACCTGTTACACACCGAATTCGATATAAATGCGGGCACAATCACTCGTAAGCGGTCAAAAACTACGCAGCACAAGCGAGTGCCAACAGTCACCTACCAACTTTGGGATGAAACATTGCGTCTACTCAAGGAAGAGCGGTCTGTTGGCTCACGAACCGTGCTCGTCAACAAAGATGGCGGGCCACTAAAATTTGAAGTCACCAGCAGTGACGGAAAGCTATCCAAGACCGACAACATCGCCAGTGCTTACAGTCGCCTCAAACGCAGGGTAAAAATCGACAAGCCGTTAAAATACCTTCGCAAAACTTCCGCGAGTCTCCTGAAGTCGAACAACGACTTTCGTGGCTTAGAGGGGTTGTTCCTTGGTCACGCCCCCGCAACGATGGAGGAGCGGCACTACACTCAAGCTCCACAAGAAATTCTGAACCAAGCAATCGTCTGGCTCGGAAGCCAATATGGAATCAAGTAGTTCCCCACCTGCTGCAGACCACCGATGTGAACTTTGCAAAAGTGGTGCAGCAGTCAGCCGCACCAAAACTGCGAACTCCTTGGCCTTTGCTTCAACTTCAACGATCAGTGTCAGGTCATGCCAGCTATCGGGAAAGTCCGACACGTCGATGAAGTCGTGATGGGCGACGCTCATGGATACCACGTGGCACAAACCGATCTTGTTCTGGGTTTTCGCCTGCCACGCTGGCCCCAACTGCCGCATCACATCCGTCAGGCCACCTCGAAATCAGCATTTAAAATTCGAGACAGACAATGTGTATCTTCAAATCCGGATTTTAAGACGCCCTGCGGTGCTCGCTTCTACAGGTGACAAATCCACCGCAGTTGGGCATTCCCCGAGAGCACAGCGGATGTGGCTCTTCCCCACAGCCACATCCGCCACACGTGACGTTCTTCCGCACTTACCGCAGACAAAAACGGACTTGGCAGGATTGACTACTCAATACGTGTCATCTGGTCTGCTTCAACGAGCATCAGAATGGCCGCTCGAGTGCTTGGAGAAAGGTGAGACCACGCCTCGTCGACATCCCCGATTCCCTCATGGTTAGACGCGTCAGATTGTGAAACAACAGCTTCAGATTCGACAACTTCTGACTGGTCAACTGCTGGTTCTACAACTTCCAATTCAGCAACTTCGGGTTCGGCAAACTCTGAAACGATGGTTTCCGGCTGGACAGCTTCAGATTTGACAACTTCTAACTCTTCTGCAACCACTGCTGGTTCTACAACCTCTGGCTCAGCAACTTCTGAAACGGCAACTTCCGGCTCTACAGCTTCCAGTTCTACGACTTCTGACTCGTCTGCATCCAGTGCTACAGCTGCTGGCTGAGCAACTTCAGATTCGACAGCTTCTGGCTCTTCTGCATCAAGTGCTACAGCGACTGGTTCAGCAACTTCTGGCTGAGCAACTTCTGAAACGGCAACTTCCGGCTCTATAACTTCCAGTTCCACAGCTTCTGATTCCACAGCTTCTGGTTCATTGACTTCGACAGCAGCTTCGGGTTCGACAACAATCGAATCTGTGGTCGGCACCAATTCTGGAGTTTCAGCGTTGTTGAAGAATCCAGCACTAACAATGATCAGGGGGAGCAAGATATTCATGGGGAAATTCCTTGTGAAGCAGGTGGGAAATCAGCCGGGCGGGGTGTTGTGGGTCGGCAACAGTCAGAGTTATCGACGCTTCTGATCGGGCAGATTGGGAAACTAGGGTTCTCTTTCAGTGTTAGCAGAACGAGGGTGTCTTGTTTAGCGATGGAACGGGTCATTCGGAATAAGCGAATCTGCAGCGTTGACGGCAAAACTGTTCATGATTGCCCCTCGAGCGTGGAGTGCCGACGGCTTAGAAGCGGTGCACAATGGCAGCAGATTCGGACACTGATTGCTGAGTGTTCAGACTTGCTGGCTGCGGCGAGCAAATTACCCATTGCTCAGGGTGTTGCTCACGTCCACGGTAGCAGATTGATACGTGCACAGGCGTTCAGGTATGAGCTGTAGGTTCCGTGAATTCGATGGCGTTTAGAACCTGAGCCCAATGAACGACCTTCATCTAATGTTCGCACGGTTCGCTCACCTCTCGCATCCAGGATGACTCGTTCGCCGCTTTCATCTGGGACGTACACCAGCGTCTCGAACCAGACTTGTCTCTTGCAATCGCAAATCGCCCTTGGCCGCATCTACGAACTTCGGATCGACTCCGTATATCCCACCCGTCTCTTTCACTGACAACGATAGCCGGTTACTTCTTTCTGGCTGGTCGATGCAGAACCAATGATTGCTGATGAACTCAAAACTATCGGAGTTGGTTCCACTACCGACATTGGATGCTCCTCGGATCTCGTCTGAACGAAACGCAATCACATTGTTGCTGAAGACTCCGTTTCGACACGGAATGAACTGGCTACCTCGTGACTCTTGCAGTATCCGCACAGCGTACCGCTCCGGCCGGTAGAACACATTGTACTTGACGGTAGCACCATCGACACCGACGAAACAGATCGGGGCTGAAGAGCCGACAAACGTGCAGTCTTCAACCGTGATATTCCTGGCCTCGTAGCCATCGACCTTCGGACGGAAGTACGCAAGTCCGGTACTGCCTCCAATGTTGATGCTTCGACCACCAGCGTTCTCGAAGCGGCATCGCTGGATAACTATGTCTTTGCTGCCGCCCTTGGTCTGCACGCCACTCCCGTCAGTGTCACCGCGATGGCGGAACGTGCAGCCGGAGACTTTCCCATCATGACATCCAACCATGTCAATTCCCGATCCGCTACTCCCCCAGCGTTCGATGGTGCAGTTTTCCACACGGAAGTCGTCCAATCCAGACAGTTTGATTCCGTCGTGATTGCCGTCGGGGCCAACGTCCCGGATCGTCAGACCACGCAAAACGATATGATGTGCGGGACTGTCGTATGTCCCGCCATCGTCGATGTTGAGGCCGTTGCCAACCGCATCTGTGAGGATAAGGTCGTGCAATTCGACAAAAGCCGGATCAGTGAGGTGAAAGCAAGAGTTGCGTCCTTTGAAGGCAGGCGGGTTTTTCCTATCCAGTGCCGCCAGAATGATCGGCTTGCCTTCTTCGCCCTGAAGTCCGTTGAAATGAAGGCCCCCCTCGTACGTGCCCGGTGCAATCAGGATCGTCGTGCCCGGCTGTGCCTGTTCGACGGCTTTCACAATCTCGCCACGGGTGTTTGCCGTGACGGTTTGCGACGAAGCCGGTTGATTGAGCAACAGAATCATCGAGCCAGCAAGCAGGATTCGCTCAGGATGCCATGTCTTCATTGATTGCCTCCAGCAATTACCAGTAACGTTGATCCCATGAGCTGTTGATCACAATAGACACATGGCGGGTGTCGCTTCTTTAGTTATCATTCAAGCACGATCGACGCAGGATGTCGAGTGAGCGGTCAACGGCCGCTGAAGGCAAAGCGAGTCAAGCTGAAACCAGGGAACAACGGAAAGACAGATGAAAATGACCCGAATGATGTTTGTCGTGTTTGCGATCCTGGCGGCGATGAACTTGACAAGTGCCGCTGATCGCCAGAATGTGCTGTTCATCGCTGTCGATGATCTGCGTCCCGAACTCGGATGTTACGGCAAGCAGCACATTCATTCGCCAAACATCGACCGGCTGGCCACAACCGGCGTGCTGTTCGAGCGAGCTTATTGCATGGTGCCGACGTGCGGAGCATCACGAGCCAGTCTGATGACCGGCATTCGGCCTGCACGACAACGATTCGTCAGCTATTTGACGATTGCAGAGAAGGACGCTCCGGGCATCACGACCTTGAACACCCATTTCAAAAAGAACGGCTACAATACGGCCTCACTCGGAAAAGTATTCCACAACGCCAGAGACAATGCGGAAGGTTGGTCGGAACCAGTATGGAGACCGAGTGGAATCCCGTGGTATCGCCGACCGGAAAATAATGAACTGCACGAGAAGCGTCAGAAGCTGGGAAGCCGCAAGCGTGGTCCAGCATGGGAATCGGCGGACGTGGCAGACGACGCATACGCTGATGGTGTGATTGCTGAACGTGCCATCATTGATCTCAAGAGACTGAAGGAAAAGGACGAGCCATTCTTGTTGGCCGTTGGTTTTCTTAAGCCGCATCTTCCCTTCATTGCTCCCAAAAAATACTGGGACTTATACAGTCACGAGAACATACGGCTCCCTGACAGCTACCACGTACCCAAGGATGCTCCGAAGGAATCGATTCACACCTCGGGCGAGTTGCGTTCCTACGCCGGGATTCCACCGAAGGGACCGGTTTCAAATGAAGCCGCACGCAACCTTATCCACGGCTATTACGCTTGCGTCAGTTACACGGATGCCCTGATTGGCAAACTGCTCAGCGAACTCGACCGTCTGGAACTGTCCGAAAACACTGTTGTCGTGTTGTGGGGCGACCACGGCTGGAACCTCGGCGAACACACGCTGTGGTGTAAGCATTCGTGTTACGAAACTTCAATGCAGATCCCGTTAATTGTGAGGGCTCCGGGCATCGACGGCGGGCAAAGAAGATCGAAGCTTGTAGAGTCCATTGATTTGTATCCGACGCTCTGCGAACTAACGGGGCTGCCGTTGCCCAAACACTTGCAGGGCGACAGCCTCGTCACGCTGATGAAGGATCGAAACGCCGTATGGAAGTCGGCAGCGGTCGGTCGCTTTCAAAACGGTGACACGATCCGAACTGATGATTTTCGCTTCACTGAATACACTAACAAGAATGGAAAACGAACTTCTCAGATGCTGTATGACTACGCCACAGATCCTGGTGAAAACGTGAATGTGGCGGCGACTCACAATGAATCGGTAACCGAAATAACCGCAGCTCTACATACACTCATGGGGCGTAACGGCGACTTTATTCCAACGGGAAATCGAGAAAATGAGGAGTGAAACAAACTCAGCAACCATCTCCCACATCTAGCCGTCGTTCAACCAACTCAATCGAGATGCCCGTGAACAGCAATAGTGCCAATCAAATCGTTCCGGGCATTTCTGTCACGTCATCAGGGCAGGCGACAGTCGATCCGTCAGTGTCAGATGTCTTGTTCGATCTGGCCCTCAAGCTTGAAGAACCAACGAATCTTCCGGTTGACGTAGAACACGTTTTGGCAGCAATCGTACTGGCCGCTCGCCATGGAGAACTTGACTCCGACACACCGCTTTCTGCGGACGATCCGATGTTGGCGAAGATCTTGTCGGGGCATGTCAAAACGGTCTTTGAAATGTTCGATGGCAATGTTGGCAGGGATGATTGAAAACGGATGTACCTCATCAAGAAGCCAAGTGATGATCAGATCAAGGCACTCATCGAGTCGCAATCTCGGCTCGAGTTCACGTATCCTTTGGTCGAGGCAACACGGCATGGCGAATCCCCACCGGGCTTTGTGGTTGACCACAACCGTATCCATCTTGGGACAGGCCAACTGGTTTTTGAGGCTGCCAAACGAGCGTTATCCGAATGGCAGCATTACCGATTCAACTGGATCGAAATTCATCGACCTGATGAAGTTGTTGCCACAGGCCAAACAGTCGGCGTATTGGCACGTGCATTGGGACTCTGGGTTTTGAATGTTTGTCGAGTGGTGTATGTCGTTGATGAATCGAAACCGATTCGCAGATTCTCTTTCGCCTACGGAACACTGCCGGAACATGCGGAATCGGGAGAGGAAAGATTTCAAGTTCAGTGGCGTGAGGATAATTCTGTCTGGTACGACATCTTTGCCTTCTCCCGACCCAATCAGTTTCTTGCACGATTGGGTTATCCTTATGTTCGCTGCATCCAGAAGCAATTCGCACGAGATTCAATGGAGGCATTGAAAGCCGCCGTGAATGCGTCACTTGCCGACGATTAGATGTCCTGGCTGGCATCATATTGCTGTTTAAGCATGTTCAACGGGGTCGAAGAGATTGCATGTCCTGCCGACTGGAAGCGACACGGAAGAGGTGCTGGACCAGTTAGAAACAAACGGATGCTTGGCGTGGTGTTGGTGATGAGGGCAAGATCGCGTGGGCGTTGCTCGGATTTGAGAGGTTAATCACAACGAAATCGGCTCTTCACCATCGTCACTTACCCGCATGATTGCCGCCTCGACGGTAACCGGAATCCCATCAGAGGGATGGAGGTCGATTTCGATTCCTCTCAGTGTGATCCGCCCGCCAGGCTGAATCCCGGGTTCATCATTCGGAACTGAATGGATAATCCAGTGATCCAGAGTCCAGATCAGCCGACCATCCTTATCGAATGCAGAGAGGTCGGCAGCAATCTCCCGCACTGGAAACTTCCCTTTGTTGTGTACCTTGAACACGACCTTCTTGAAGTTCATCGTTTCTCCCGGTGGTCGATATCGAGTCAACTCCGTGTCGTAAATCTCAATATCTTTAAGAACCGGTCGTGTGGCCGAAGTTGATACCGGCGGACTGAACACAGGTCCCCGACCTCCATCCGTTCTCCAATTCATTACCATAAACGCGAAACTGGCTAGGAACCCCAACACAAAATCGACAGACATCCCTTCAGGCAACCACCCTTCTTCTTCCCTTTAGAATTTCTAGATCTGCTCACGACTTCACTTTTAAAGTGCGGGACAATTTCAGCCCGAGAAACTCGCCTAATTTAACAAGATAGGTTTTCGGGGCCTATCCCGAGGGCGTAACACCGAAGCGGATGAGCTGAATCTCTTATCCCTCAGGGCCTCTGCACACCCGACACACCCAGCACAGGAACTGTTTTGTCGGCGTTGTCTGGGACCGCCTCGCTTCGACACAGAGACAACGCAAACCTTGGCTTTAAAGCCAAGTTGTGGCTGGCGGCGGATAAGCTCCGCAACAACCAGGACGCGGCTGAACACAAGCACAGCGTCCTGGTTCAGATCTTCTTGAAGTACATCAGCGATTCCTTTGACGAACAGCATCCTGAATAGACCGTAAATTCTAAACCATGGTCGCCGTTCAATGGCTCCTTCAATTCAGTGCATCCACCCACACGTATTGAGCGGGATTGAGGACGGTGTCACCAGCGTTCCACTGGTAAGCACACAGTTTTCCCTGCTTCGCCACACTGTAGTCAACGCAGGCGACGTTCGGTGCGAACGGCATCGGGGGGCCTTGCAACCAGTAGTGGCCGAAGAATACTGGCCGTTCTGAAGCAGGGTAACTGGCAATTCCAGCACTGCTCCTCGGGGAAACCGGCTCGTCTGGCAGTACGTCACCAGCACCGATGGAATACGATTGCAGTGTTAATTCAGCCGGGTTCGCATACCACCGGACTCGCGTGTTGAATCTCTCATGCCCATCCTTGTCCACGAAACTCTTGCCTTCTGGCAGTTCGATCTCAGGTCCTTTCACCACGTTCTCGATCGCCCGGAACAGCGGACTGTCCTGTTGGCACGCGAACGTGAGAAAGTCCACGGTAAACCGGCCCAGCTTATCGAGGGCAGTTTCGATGGTTTGGATATCAGTCGGCTGCCAGGCCGCATGAACAACCCGAATTCCGTCCAGTTCGATCGCAACCGGCAGTGTCTTGAACCATTTAGTCGCCTCACGCAATTCGATACTGGAAAGCTGATCCAGCGTCGCTTGGTGTTGTCGCTGATTCTTCTCGGTATGACAGCGGAAGAATTCACGACAGTCAGGACGTTGTGTGTGAAACGCGATGGCGTTGAACTCGTGATTTCCCATCACTGCGTGCCCGTTGCCGTCCTCAACCGTCGCCCTCGCAATCTGAACGGCTTCCGCATTCGCCGGTCCGCGGTCAATGAAGTCCCCCACGAAGACGGCCTGCCGTTCTGCATGACGATATCCGTGGCCACTCCGCTGGTAGTCCAGTTTGTTGAGAAGCTGTCGCAGTTCTTCTGCGTGACCGTGAATGTCGCCGATAATGTCATAGTGCATCACAGGAACTCGTCGTTATCGGTTGAGAGGGAGTCAATAAGACCAACATAAATCCCAATGTCGGTAACGCAGCTGGTCCGACACCGGATCACTTTTTGTGTGTACGTATGCGGGACAGTTGCACCGAGTCATACGGAATCCTTAAGTCATCTGGTGGTGTAGAGGTGTTTCTGGGACACCGCGAACACCTTGCCGATTTGGCCCGGCTTGTCAGGCATTACGTTTTCCGAGGATATCATAACACAAAGTTGAAGACTGAATATTCCGCACACTCGCCCTCAGATCATCAGAGATTAGAATCGACAGGGTTGTTGCCGGAAATCACAGGACCTCAATCGAAAGGAAACACCATGTCATCGAAGTTCCAGATCAAGAAGGCGAAAAACGGAAAACATTTCTTCAATCTGTTGGCTTCTAATGGAGAGGTTATTCTGACCAGTCAGATGTACGCTTCAAAAGCCACTGCGAAAAAGGGGATTGCATCTGTGCAATCAAACGCTGCTGCTTTGGATCAGTACGAACAGAAGACAAACAAGGCTGGTGAGCATTACTTTGTCTTGAAGGCGAAGAACCAAAAGGTGATCGGTCAAAGCGAAGGCTACTCCGGTACGACCGGCATGAAGAAGGGGATCAAATCGGTCTCGACGAACGCACCAAAGGCAAAGATTGAAGACATCAATATCAAGGTTGTTGGCTAAAGAATCGTTTGGTTGACAGTCACCAAATGGTTGTGTCAACTTAAGGCTGTGGCTTCCAGTAGCTTGTCTTTATTAGACGGAACACATCCGTCAGGCGATCATGACGTTGGTTCGGTCGGTGGAAGTGTCGGCTGAAATTCGAGTGGAGTGACAACCCGGTGCTGCGGCACAAAGCTCACCGTGCCATCACCCCAGTCCACATCAAACGTCCCGCCACACTCGCAGCACTGAAATGTGTCTTGGCCCATGGGGTCATCGACTGGCACAGTCAATAACTCGCCGCAGTGTGGACACTCGACTTCCGTGGAGCCCGTAACGGCTCCCGGGAAGCAGAGTTCGTAGTTGATGAGGTCGTCGAAGGGGGACATTGTTATTCAGTCGTCTCTTTTCAGGCGGACAAACGTTTTACCCTTTGTCAGGTAGCATGTTTATTCGTTCTAGTACCTCGGATTCTGAGCCCATGAAAGCGTAAAACGTCGGTGAATCGTCTTCAGATTCCACCGTACCAAGCCAGATGGTTCGATTGCCACAAGTGGTCATAAGGTCTTTGAATTCATCGAAGGTTTCCCAAGCGGACTTTCCGTGGGCATCGTTGAAGGACCAGTCGAACGATTCGCCGCACTCAAGGTCCTTGCGTTCAAGTATCGCTTCCATCTCTTCTGTGAACTCTTTGAACAAACGCTGATCTTGGCGTGAATTAAAGACAGCCAAAACAGAATTCCAATCAGCAGGCACCTCCCGAGCTTGAAGTTGCTTACCTTCTTACTCGTTGGCCGCAGCAGCCGCAGCATATCCGCAGGCGATCATGACGCTGGCGAGAACGGTTAATGAATGTTGATGCCGAAGCGATTGGTGCACAGTTTGTTAATTTGTTAAGCTTTGACTTGCAATCAGTCGCAAAGACAAATGGCACCCGCTGGTTGTTCACGCGAGCGAACATAATTGAGTAACTAATTGAATGACGTTCATGGAATGGTACAACTCGCTTGAAAAGCCAAGCTGGACGCCGGAACCTTCCACGATTGGCTTCATTTGGCAGATTATTTACCCGATTATTATGGTGACGTTCGGGTTCGTGTTTGTTCAAGCGATCCGCAAGAAGATCCCGTGGCCCGTCGCATTGCCGTTTGCCATAAACCTTGTGGCAAATTTAGTCTTCACACCCATCCAATTTGGCATGCGAAACTTGCCGTTGGCAGCGGTGGATATCGTAATCGTTTGGGCGACGATCATCTGGATGACGGTGGTGATCTGGAAGCACTATAAGTGGGTGGCCGTGGCTCAGGTGCCGTATTTTGTTTGGGTCTCGATTGCTACGGTGCTGCAATTGTCGATTACGTGGAGCAATTGGGGCCGATGATCTTCCGTCTCTCTCAAAAATTAAATAAGAAGATCAAGGCGGGCCAGCTTGACGAGATGCCGCTGGACGACAATCCCTATGCCGACTGGTCGGCTCATTTGTTCACGGCTGATCGAGTCCAGTACATTATTTTGACCAACACTGCTTCGCTTTACTCGTGCGTGATGTATGGAAAAGGGATCACTGACGATGGCAAGTTCATCGAGCGGGCACTGGAGACGATCCGGGATTTCACAGCGGACGATGGCCAGCAATTCTTGTATCGAAAGTTCATCGCTGCATCGAGTGGAACTGTTCATTTTGCCAAAGCGTTGAATCGTTCGGTTACTGGGTCAATGAACGATCATATACATGGTGCGAAGTTGCTCTTGGCCGATGGCATGGCACCGAGCGAAATCGGATATCACTTAAATAAGACACCAATGTCGGCACTGACAGATGCCGATTGGCGGAAGTATGGTTATCCACGGGATGTGTTCAAGCGGTTGATCGAATCAAAAACCAAAGAGTGATCGCAAGAACTACTTTCGAAGAGTCTTGGAAATCAGGAATCCAATGCCCAGCAGACAGCAGACTCCGACGATGGCGTAGCCGATGCGAAATGCAATGAACTGAGTCGTGTTGTCTGTCGGCTCAAACGTCGCCAAGAATCCGAACACGCAGAAGGCGGCGACAGCCAGCAGAAGCAGAGAGCCGATAATGGTGACAGGCAGCTTCATAAATCGGTTACCTATGCCGCACGGCTTTTGCGGCATTTATCGCTGCAATAATTCACCTGCTCCCAGCACTTCTTCCATTTATTCCGCCACTTGAATGGTCGTCCGCACGCCATGCAAGTTTTCTCAGGAAGGTTGGATTTCTTGTGGGCCATTTTTCACTTCCACATTGCTATTGTTAATTGTCTCATAGATTCCATCCCAAAGCTCTCTCCGGGCAATTAAACAATCAACTGCTGCTTTCTCCGCTTTTCCCCAACGTGCCTCGTCGTCTCCACAGAGTGATTTGAGCAGGCGGATCGCCATCGGGCCATGATCGTCGCCATCCAATTCGATGTGCCGTTCGAGGTAATACTTGAATTGCTCCAGCCTGCCTCCAGACTCCGTGTTCAAATTGTCCACGATCTGTTGAAATACGCCGGGCAGCAAATCTTCCCGGCCAAACGTAAAGGCTGATGCAACTTCACACAGTTCGCCGTTCTCAATGACTTGAAATGTTGATTGGACAAATCGACGAGCGGCTTCGGGCACTGCTGTTGACGCCAATGCCGTCGAAACATCGACACCCCGGCGAAGCTCGTTTAGGAATTCATCAATCGCAGCGGTGTTGGCCCCGCATTGATTCATTGAGCGGTGATAAAGTTCAAAGTGACTGGCGAATCCACCTCGTCCATCTTCATCAGACTCTTCCGCAAGAACGATATCATTGATGAAACGACTACCCTCTAAATCTTCGGGGGGCAACCAAGGCACATCAACGCAACAGAGCCGACGCTGCAGCACCTTGAGTAGTGACATGAAATCCCACACGGCAAAGACATGGTGTTCCATGAATACGCCAAGGGACTCAATGCGGTCGATTTCGCCGTAGATTCGATGCTCAAGAAGTGCGGATCTAAACGGAGCTAAACGATTTTCGATTTCTTTGATATGGTTCATTCGTATGCCTCTTAAGCAAGCTATTACTACAGCCAATTCAAACACCTGTCACTTGTTACGACCGCAATTGCTCGGTTTTCGTAACAAATTAGGCATTTCCCAGCTAACTGGGCGTCTAGAAGTTAATCGAAGGAAGCCATCTACCAACAGGTTCTTCGTATTCGCCCAATGTCATCAGATTCATAGACTGGTTGATTTCCAGCCCGGAGTCGAGGCACCATTTGATCAAAGAATGATTTGTCGCAGGAACCAAGATTCCGGGTGGTTCAATTGTTGTTTGGTTAACTATAAGGCTTTTGAGCACATCATTTGTTGATGCTACCGAGAACCCTGAAAAGTCGATGCCATTGGTAAGGCCGACAATCTTTCCATCGTTCCGTGCGACCAACAAGCTGGCATCCGCCGCTGCATCATTGATCTCTCGGCTCCTGTCTGCCCGATAGAGTTTCTCGCAAAACTCGGAACATTCATTCACGTCACTTTCTCTCCCTCTTTCAATCCTGATGTCGGGACTACTCTTGCCGTTAATGATCCCGTTAAGATTTAGAAGGTGCTCACGAACCACCATTCCCAAACTTAGATAGAGTCCCATCGACTTTGAGTTGTAGGCAGCTTGCAGCAGCCGTTGGGAATTGTATCCGGCGTTTCGTCCATGTTCGATTGCCGATTCCATCAACCTCTTGCCAATTCTTTGACCTTGAAAAGAAGGCAGGACAGCTAAAACGCCAATGGCTCCGATGTCACCGTGGCAGTCAATGAAGTTTACGCCAACTATTTGGTTCTCGGTTTCAGCAACGACGCAATAGTCATTGAACTGATCGAGGTGCTTCAGCCTTTGGCGGGTCCGGTCAGTTGGAGGAGAATCAAAGTCGGACACCTGGCCGTGTTCGGCGGCTATCCCGTTAAACGCATCATAGATTACTTTCGCAATCGAATCGGCGTCAGAAGGCCGTGCCGGTCTCAAGGAGACTTCATTCATAGAAAGGCCAATTCCAACTTCGAATCAAGATTTTCTGAAGAGAAATCACGACTTATCCTTCTTCATCCACCTGACCGAGATCGGCTTGCAGACACCTGCCTCGGTCATTTCGACCTTGATTACAAAAAGGTCGCCAAGTGAATCAACAACCAGATCGGGATACTCTCCTTCACCAATTCGATAAATCTTGTCAGGGCAACAGGCAGCAACAAACGCACGGCGACTGAATTGTTCTGCGGTGAGCTTGCGAGCGAGAATGGCTTTCTTCGCCACGTCCGCCAGTTTCTCCGGTTCCCATCCGAATATGATCCAAAGCAGTCCATCGTCGGTCGGGGGACTTGGAAACTGGTCCAATGACTTGTGTTCAGCGAACTCGGCTAGACTCGATTCTGGAAACACCGGCAATCTTCTGAAGCGATTAGCGGTTTCCTTTTTCACCAGAACAGCATGGGAACCGAAAGTGGCCTTCGCAATCTCGGAAATCTTTGTTTGAAATTCCTGTGCGGAGATGCCTTCTTCAGTCAGAAGAGAAACGGCCTTCTGCCGAAACTCCTCTTGGACAGATTCGAATGTGGATTCGTCAGCAGATGTAGCGGTTGCCACAAGAACCATTGCGATAATTGAAAAACAGACCTTCATCTGTACTCCTAAACTTCTACGATTGGGCTATCGATCACCACAGCTTGATATCTTCCTCGAACTTATCGATTGTACCGTCCTTGATCGAAACTCGGATGGTCCCACGATAGCCCGACTCAAAGTAGCCGCCAGCATTTAATCGCTTAGCTTGTCCGTCAGCATCCTTGAACTCAATTTCTAAACTACTATCACTCTTTGGTCTAACCCTGACGTTCGCTGAATCACCGGGAGCAATGTCGCCTAACTCGTATGAAGCTCCAGTAACATGAACTACGACCGAACTGAGTGGTGTGTTCCCTGCATTTTCAATGGTTACAACAACGCCCGGTCTAAATTGAACGATAAGGCCGACGATTACGACAACCAAAATAACAATGGGAACTGCAATCAACCATCTTCGTTTCGTGTCTTTCATCCTTGATTCTTTCCGATTGCTTTCTCGCACTTATCCAACGTCGCCGGTAGCTAATCCTCATCAGCCAAACGATGCTCGAATTCGGCTGCACGCTCTTTCGTCGTTACCAAACGCCCGGAATCAACTTGTACCGGACTTTCTGAGTGTACTCCTTGTACCCGTTCAATTCTTCCTGCAACGTCTGGTCCTCCCACCGCGTTCGCACGACCAACAAGATTGAGGCAACACCCGCGGGAATCAATGCCCACAAAGAACCCAACGACAGTGCCATGCCAATCGCATGGATAATCCCCCCGATATAACCGGGATGTCGAACGATGGCATAGGGGCCGGTGTCGATCACCGAATGCCCTCGATCCGTTTGAATCCGCACAGTGACTTCAAAGAACTTGTTCACGGCTTCGGCCCAAGTGACGATTCCAATCCCGGCAAGCAGCAAAGCGTAGCCGACAATGCAAATCGACCACGAAACCGGGAACCAGTGGAATCGGCCATCATCCAAAGCCGCCACGAGTATGACAGCCAACATCGCTGGAAAGTAAAGGCTGAGCAGAATCTTGTCCCAGCCTTTCGTTCCTTCGTGGAAGCGACTTCTGGCGACGATGACTTCGGGATTCACACGATGAAGAATGAAGAATACTGCTGAAATGACGACCAACAGGATGAGGATGAACAGCCAGCCTTTCGGCCATGCCCAGGTGCCAGCTGGCAGGAACATGAACAGGGCGATGAACACAGGCAGGCAAGCCAGACGCAGAATCAGACGGCGGCGATTGATGCCTTGTGGCGGTTTGTCGGAGGTGGTGACAGGCAGCTTCATAAATCAGTCGCTTTCGCCCAAAGTCTTATGCGGACTTGTCACTGCAATACTTCATCTCCTCCCAGCACATTCGCTGACACTCGTCTACAGCCGTTTGAAACGGTTCAGTAACTGCTTTTGCAGACCCACGCAAACTATCGCATTTTTTCGCGGTTTCAAGTGGTAGATCGGGCTTAAAGTGGTAGAAATGGTAGGCAGACCGGCGGCGTTCAATCAGGAACTCAGCAACCATTTCATCCGTTGGCCCCACTTGCCTGAACATGTTCGTCAAGCAATCCTGACTTTGACTTGCTCAGTTCATTCGGGGGATTCCCTGGACTCGGCAGAATGGGCAATGGACTGAACAGGGTTCTGATGAATTCTCGTATGGGAACGGTGGGTGCGGCTTATCTTAAATTGTTCGATTAAGGATTCGTGAATCTGGGGCACAATAAATGGACGAGAAGACACGCAAGAAAATTGAATTGGCCACCGTTACTGTGCGTTCAAAAAGTATGAAACCAGGTGAAGGTGGTCAGGGCGTATACATTGGCAACGGTTTCGTTCTCACTGCCGCACACTGCTTGGAGTTTGACACGGCTGGAGCGATTGCAGAGGGATTTCCTCCCGTCTATTACATTGATCGACCTGAAGGCGAGTCCATTTGGTGCTCCCCTGTGTCCATAGACCCGTGCTCCGACTTGGCAGTCGTTGGTCCATGCGATAACCAACAACTCAGCGAGCGTCACCGGGAACTTTTGAGCTTTTTTGAGGATGTCGTCCCGATCGACATCCGTCGGGAGCCATTACAGCCTGAAGAATCTACTTCGTGTGAAATCAGGACACACTTGGGGACATGGGTCAGTGGAAAAATGACAAGACACTCCGACATGCCATGGGCTTGGTTGGAAGCTGACGAGAACATCATCGGTGGAACATCTGGCGGTCCGATCGTCGACGAAGATGGTCAGATCATTGCTGTCGTGTCGATAACCGGTGACGACGACGCCAGTGGCCCACATTCAATTCCGTCATTGTGGCTACCGCCATGGTTGCTTGCCCTAGTCCCCGGTGAGGAGTGAGTGAAGGCCGCTGGGTTCAAATCCGGATTTTAAATCTAACCCTGCCGTAACGACGGTAAGCATATTGCAGATCCAGACGATAACAGCACGTCGGGAGACCTATTGGGGATCCCAATGACCGATGAACTGCTCGAATTACTGAATCTCTGGCAACGTCTCGATCAAGATGACAAGGCGGCCATTCTCAATGTCATGCGAACGTCCATTCCGAAGTCGTGAGCCAGCCAGGCACCGAAAACGCAGATTGAGGCACCGAGCGGACTCACTCTTGTGGCACAAAGCTCACCACACCCTCACCCCAGTCCACATCAAACGTCCCGCCACACTCGCAGCACTGAAATGACTCGGTGCCCCGGAAGGGATAAGGCGATAACAAGTTTGACGCAATTGGCAATGTGTTGAAAGTATTTCAGGTGGTAAAGTTCGTGAACGTTCACGTGCCAATCACAACGGACTCGCTGTGATTCTTGAGTCAAAAAGATGAAGTCAATACCACCAAGTTCCTCCAGACGCCGCACAAGCGGTTTGATGAACTTTGGTGAATCGATCAGCCAGTTGCCATGGGGATTACGGATGAAATAACTGTTGCCACCGAATGATTTCGGCGAGTTGAATCCACAGTAGTAGACCGGATCTTCAACAAGAAGTGGGAAATCTGGCATCACCGCTTTTGCGTCATTATCGCCAAGACAACCAATTGAACCTGTGGGACATGACAGCAGTGCGTGAAGTGCTGATCGACTATCTTCCGGCGTCTGCGGCTGCTGGCGAACATACGAAGTGTCTGCCGCCTGACCGAAGACTGCCGGTGCAATCTGTCGGCACGCATCGCAGTCGATGCACGTTGAGTCCACGAAGAAATCGCCGGGGATATTCTCAGGTACTCGCTTTGTTAAATTTGCCATGAAATCACCAAACTTCTTTGCCGTTGCTCCCCCTATCTTGAAGGTCAGCTTGCGGAAGATGCTCTTTTGCCAGCCTGTTACAATGTCCGACGCTTTGCGGATTTTAACATGAAGTGAATCAAGACATGCCATCAACTGTGAGAAATCGAGCCTCAAAATGTTTTCGTTTCGAATGCCATCAGGTGAAACTGTTTGTCGCTTCCTTGAGCAGCAGAACAAACAGAACTTCACCTATTCGGCAGTTGGTGCAACATCAACGACTCCACCGGATGGATTCGTCATCGATCACACCCGGATCAGGCTTGGCGAAGGGAGCCAAGTCTTCGAGACGGCTAAGACGGCGATCCGTAAATGGAAGCACTTTCAACTCAGTTGGGTAGAATCCAGCTCCAGTGATATTCCCATCGAGACTGGACAGGTGGTCGGAATTGTCGCACAGTTCTTTGGCATGTGGTCTCTGAATGCCTGCCGGATTGTTTCTGTCGTTGAAGAAGCTGAGTCGGTTGAACGCTACGGATTTGTTTATGGCACGTTGCCCGGTCATATTGAATGCGGTGAAGAGCGGTTTCAGGTTGAATGGAATCGCAGCGACGACAGTGTGTGGTACGACATCTTCGCTTTTTCACGTCCCAATCATTTTCTCGCCCATCTTGGCTATCCGGTTGTTCGCAAATTTCAGAAGAAGTTTGCTCGTGACTCAGGTGCGGCAATGCTTCGGGCTGTTTCGGATATGTGAACCCGATTTGGCAGTGTATTTGCTGGCGTGGGGATTCTAAGTTCGGCGGTATGGGGCATCCTGCAAGCGACAATCATTTCCCATCAAGGTCTAGCGTCGCCGATACGAGCTGTGGACGAGACTGGAAAGCCTTGGTGTCATCACTGATGTGTCTCGTCGCCATCGGTATTTCATTTGTTGCTCCGTGGGTCGCCACCGTGCTCCATTCGATCGTGGCATTGATCTGGCTGCATCCTGACAGACGGTTTGAAAAACAATCAAATCGCAAGTTCACTAAAAAATAATAAATAGCGTCTGCTTGCACCTTGCAACTCACCCTCAAGATATCTGAGAGTCACGACTGCTTACTTGCAGCCATACTTGATCAACGTTGTTGCAATTTTAGATCGATCCCGAGCGGATATTCTTAATGTTTGCTTTCTTGGTCATTTAACGTAAACTGCAGGCGAACATTGGATGATGCATTGAAGGGCATCCCGCTTATACGGGGGGGGCCAGTTGATGAATAAGCCGACGTGACCATACCCGCAAGGGCATAGTCACGTCGGCTTTTTTCGTTTTACCAATTGAATCCGTATTACCGGTTGATGGAGCGGCTGGGGTGACGAACAAGAAAAGTGAGAACAGAATGCCAGACCCCAGACCTGAAGATGCCTTGCTCTTCCGACCGGAGTGGAGCCGTGCTGCCCTCGCCAGCATCGGCGATGCGGTGATTACCACGGACACCGAAGGGCGGGTCACGTTCCTGAACCCGGTCGCTCAATCGTTGACCGGCTGGACGCAGGATGAGGCAACGGGCGTTTCAGTGGAGACGATATTCAAAATCGTCCATCCAGAAACTCGAATGATAATTGAGAGTCCCACCGTTCGAGCCTTGAGGGAGGGCGTGAATGTGGGACTCACGAATCGCACGCTGCTCATCGCCAAAGATGGCACCGAACTACCCATTGGCCCGATTGACGACAGTGCTGGCCCCATTCGAAATGACAATGGCGAACTGGCAGGTGTCGTGCTGGTGTTTAGAGACATCACCGAACTCTGCCGCCAGGAGCGAGCGGTGCAAGTCGCTCTCACATACGCAGACAACATCATTGCGACCCTGCGAGAGCCGTTCGTCGTTCTCGACAAAAACCTTCGAGTGAAGACGGCGAACGAGAAGTTCTATAAATCATTCCACGTCGAGAAGGAGGAAACGGAAGGCAACTTCATCTACGACCTGGGCAACGGCCAGTGGAACATTCCTCGCCTGCGGACGCTGCTGGATGGAGTTCTCTTCAACCATCATGCCGTCCTCGACTTCGAGATCGAACACGACTTCCCGGTGATTGGCAACAAAACCATGCTGCTCAACGCCCGCAGCGTGGAGTCGGTGGACAACCAACCGATCCTGATCCTGCTCGCCATTGAGGACGTAACCGAACGCAAGCTGGCAAACGAACGGTTGCGACAGACTGAACAACTCCAACGGTTCATACTGGACTCGATTCCTCAAAAACTCGTCACCACCAAGCCCGATGGTAGCGTGGACTACTTCAATCCGCAGTGGATGGAGTACACCGGACTAACGTTTGAGCAACTTAAAGATTGGGGCTGGAAACAGGTGATCCATCCCGACGACGTAGAGGAACACGTTCGACGATGGCTTCATGCCACCGAGACCGGCGAGGTGTACGAACACGAAAGCCGCTTCCGACATGCCGATGGTGAATATCGCTGGCACGTCAGCCGTGGCGTGCCGATGCGGAACGAGGCAGGCCAGATTGTGATGTGGGTGGGGGCCAACACAGACATTCATGAAATTAAACAGGCCGAACTGGCGTTAGTGGATTCAGAGATTCGCTACCGGCGGCTGTTCGAGTCGGCCAAAGACGGCATCCTGATCCTCGACACCGAAACCGGAAGAATCGAGGACGCCAACCCGTTCATGGGTGAACTGCTGAGTTATTCACACGAGAGTTTCCTGGGGAAGGAGCTTTGGGAGATCGGGCTGTTCAGCGACAAATCAGCCAACGAAGCCGCTGTGAAAACATTGCAGGAATCTGGATACATTCGCTACGAACACCTGCCACTGGAAACCAATCTAGGTCTTTGTGTCGAGGTAGAGATTGTCGCCAACGCCTACCAGGAAGACCACCACAACGTCATTCAGTGCAATATCCGGGACATCACAGAACGTAGTCGACTGGAAAAACAGTTAAAGGAACAGGCTGCGGCGTTAGCAGATCTGCACAGGCGAAAAGATGAATTTCTTGCCATGCTGAGCCACGAACTCCGGAATCCGCTGGCCCCGATCACAAACGCAGTTCAACTGCTCAGTCTGCAGAAGCACGAAGACAAACTTCAACAGAAAGCCTGCACCATTATCGAGCGTCAGGTTGGTCAAATGACCCGACTCATTGACGATCTACTCGAAGTATCCCGCATCACCACGGGACGAATACACATCAAACAAGAACGCATTGCACTGAATGGCGTTGTGGAACGTGCTGTTGAAACAACTCGCTCATTGATGGATCAATGCGGACATGAATTTACGGTGTCGATGTCGCCGCAACCGATTTGGATCTTTGCCGATGCAGCCCGTGTGGAGCAGGTGATCATTAACCTGCTCACCAACGCAGCCAAATACACTCCCGATCGTGGGCAGGTCACAATGACGGTCGAACAGGTGGAAAATGAGGCAATCGTTCGAGTTCGAGATTCGGGC
>ERZ887942.132-NODE-132-length-59718-cov-8.280324_pt1 | contig 59718 bp, 57 predicted proteins | sample MGYA00521099_ERZ887942 | MGnify/ENA primary metagenome ERZ887942 (study PRJEB32303, sample SAMEA104408605) | aquatic metagenome | biome: Brackish water; feature: Pelagic; material: water | place: Baltic Sea | collected 2014-06-07T06:48:00 | depth 16,251 m ... | reverse complement strand
CCTAATTATATTTTCATTACTCGCTTAAGCACGGCAGTAAGTTCACCGCTTAACTGATCAGAGAACTGAGCAGTTGCTGGCACATAATAGAGCCCCGCGATGCTAAAGTCGCGGCATTTTACCGCGTCTTTTTCGGTCATGAGAATAGGTAACTTATCGTTAAACACAAGATCATCTTCAGAATATTCGTGGTGATCAGAAAACGTATGTTCAATTATCTCATAGCCCGCCTCTTGCAACTGACTAAAAAACCGATACGGTTTACCGATACCGGCTACCGCATGGACTCTAGTATTAACTGATTGCCATCGCACCCCACCGCTACGCACAGGTAATGGATCGCCCAGTAGCAAATCATAGTTTTCACCTCGCAAAGCACTGACATCGTAATCGTCATGGCCTGCAGGCGCCTCCCGCCAAGGTCCTGCTGGAAGTAGATAGGTGTTTTGAGTCGCCGCATGCGGATCGTGGACAATAATCTCTGCATCACGACCCAAGCGGTAGTGCTGTAGGCCGTCATCACTAATAAGAACATCTAACCTATCCTTTCCGCAAAGTTTCTCTAACTCACGCGCCGCAGCAACTCGATTTGGATTCACTATCACCGGACAGCTGGTACGTTCGGCCAACACTATTGCCTCATCTCCAACAGTTAAAGCACCGCTATTCCCAGAAACCAATAAAGGAACTTTTGCCACACTAGCGCCATAACCACGCGTCACAATGCCAACTGCACAACCCATTTCACCCAGTCGTTCAGCCAAAGCAATTACAAGCGGGGTCTTACCAGTTCCACCTACGCTAAGATTTCCCACAATAATTACTGGAATCTTAATGCGATGAACCTTAAACACCCCAACTTTATAAAAATACTTACGTAGCGCGAAAATGGCCCGATATAAATACGAGATTGGGATCAATAATCTACAGAACAATTTAGACAACAGACTCTTCTGCTGCCACGCATTCTCAATAAATCTGTTGAGCATGTTTGTAACTAGTCTGGATTAACCTTAGCTACTCTACTTGCCTGCGCGTAATAGAGCTCTGCATATAGACCTTCTTTCGCTAACAAGTCCATATGACTGCCTCGTTCAGAAATTTGGCCATCGGCCAGCACAATAATCTCGTCGGCTGATTCAACGGTACTTAAACGATGCGCAATTACCAATGACGTTCTATTCTGCATTAATACTTCCGTCGCATTTTGAACATACCTTTCCGACCGAGCATCCAGCGCCGAGGTTGCTTCGTCCAATATTAATATAGGGGCGTCTCGATACAAGGCCCTTGCGATAGCAATACGCTGTCGCTGCCCCCCGGATAGCCGCACTCCATTTTCGCCAACTTTAGTTTCACTCCCCGCCGGAAGATCATTGATAAACTCGTTCACATATGCTGCCTCCAGCACGTTCTCGAGCTTGGAATCATCTATCTCTGCACCAGAGCCGAACACGATATTGTTACGGACCGTGTCATCAAACAACACCGCCTCCTGGCTAACTATCGCAAATTGCGCGCGTAACTCGCTAAGACTAAGTGACTGAATATCTACACCATCAAGTGAAATTTCTCCACCTAAAGGCATGTACAACCTTAACAATAAAGCAGTCAACGTAGATTTCCCAGATCCCGAAGGCCCAACAACAGCAATACGCTGTCCAGGTTGAATGCTAATATTTATATCGCTTAATACTGCCTCTTTATTCCATGGGTAGGCAAAATTAACCTGCTTAAACTCCAGAGCTCCTGCCGCCCTCCCTATCGTCAATGAGCCGGTATCTCGCTCCGCTTCCATATCAATTATTTCGAACGCACTCATCGAAGATGTTAGTCCAATTTGAATCTTCTCGTTGACCTTCCCTAAGCGTTTGATAGGCGACAAGACCATAACCAAAGCACCGACAAAACTCATAAACGTTCCGGCCAAGCCCTCTTCTTGTCCTGCCATCAAGTAATTCAGGTAAACAAACATAATAATTGCGAGCGGTACGCCTGTAATTAACGTCGTCACTGGTACAACTGCAGAGGAATACCCTGCACGCTTCATCGAACGCCTATAGTTTGTCTTATTCGCGCTATTAAAAGCTGTCATTACCTGCTTGGCAGCCCCATAAGTCTTAACTAAGCGCTGGCCATCTGCTGCTTCTCGAGTCAGTCTGGTAATACCACTAACAGAGTCCTGAATTTTCTCTGTAGTCAATCTGAAACGCCTAGACGCGAGCCGCATAGTGAGGACGATTATTGGTACAAAGGCAATGAAAATCAGGGTCAGTCGCCAATCGAGATAAAACATTAACCCCAGCAAGCCTAGTGTTGCTAGCGAATCTTTAATCAGTGACGTTAGCGTATCTGTTGTCGCAACCGCCGTTTGCTCAACATCATAAACCAGCTTCGAAATTAAACGAGACGAAGAATTCTGTTCATAAAAAGCAGAGGGCAGTACCACCATTCGCGCGAATAGGTCACTACGTAAATCAGCTATTACCCCGCGCCCCACGGCAGACATTGCATAATTACCAATAAAGTTTGAGACTGCCTGAACAAATAGTAAAGCGGCCAACGCAATCGGTAACCAACGAATCACATCCGGTTTAGGGTTAACTAATCCATCATTGACGAGTGGCTCGATAATCCACGCAGACAAAGTTTGCACCGTTGCACCGACCACTAAAAAAATAGCAGCAAGAAAAAATGCCGGTTTATGCCGGCTCACATAGCCGACCATTCGCGCTAAATTTGATTGGCCCGACGAATCAGCTTCTTGAACCTGGCTCTTACTTGGTCCGGCCGCTGAATTTGAGGCGTTCAATATGGGACCTGCATTTACTCTTCGATCAGTTCTTGGGTAGCAAAACTAATTCGCAATATACCTAGCTTACCAGCGACATCCATCGCTTGAACAACAGCCTCATGTGGCGCCTTGCGATCAGCACGAATCACCATCAATAAGTCTGGGTCAGCTATTTCGCGTAAAGCCTGACGTAGAGTCGCTGGGTCACGACTGCGCAATAAAGTAGCTCTTTCTTCATCTGGCTTTTGCAACGCAAACGAAGCATCTTTACCAATGTGTAATTCAAATCGCTTGGGTTCGTCCTGTTCCGCAGCTTGTTTAGATACTTCGGGTAAACTAACCTCAATAGTAGATTCACGAGTAAAAGTTGTTGAAACCATAAAGAATATAAGCAACAAGAACACCACATCAATTAGCGGAGTGAGTTCGATATTAGTATCTTCGGATTCTGGTTCTGAAAATTTCAAATTTGAATCTCTACAATCAAAAACTCAATCAGTTCTAATCGTCTTCATCGTCATTGCCCGCACGAATTGCGTCAACTAAATGAACTGCATGCTGCTCAAGCCGAACGGTCAAGCGGTTCACCCTCCCCTTAAAGTACCGATGAAACATTAGAGCAGGTATACCAATTGACAACCCCGTCGCAGTAGTAATTAAAGCCTCAGAAATACCTCCAGATAAGATTCCTGGGTCACCGACACCACTAACAGTAATTGCGGTAAACACTCTGATCATACCAATTACCGTGCCTAACAATCCAATCAACGGGCATATAACAGCAATTGTTCCCAGTGTATTCAGATACCGCCCCAGATCGTGAACCACGTGCCGGCCAGCTTCTTCAATTGACTCCTTCATTGCATCTCGACCGTGAGCGATATTTTTAATACCAGCCGCGAGTATCTCCCCAAGAGGCGAATGATTGGCGATCAGCTTTAGTCGATCTGAATCAACTTCTGCCGCAGCTAGCAAATCTTTAATTTTTTCAACCAAATCTGCTGGCGCTACAGATGTTGCACTAAGCGCCCAAAAGCGCTCGACTATAATAGTCAACGCAACAACAGAGCACAAAAGTAACGGCCACATAAGCGGACCGCCCGCACGAAATAGTTCAAACATTTATACGGCTATCGATTAATTATTATCTAACGTTTGGATAGTAACAAATCCGGACTAAATACGTACCCCTCACATACAACTTACACCTCAATCCCGTCGATTTTACAAAAGCATATTTGGAATATTAACTTACTCAGCGGAATTATCCAGCCCACGCCAAAGTCTCGGAGAGGAGTTTCGATAATTCATCGAGCGAACTCCAGTGGTAGTGAAGTAGTAGCTTAGCGTCCCAGATAAAGCCGTGTTACCAACTTCGATATCACGTGAATTATAGCGATCAACAATATCTGCAGCAGGATGCCGATACGAGTTTAGGAAACCACTGGAAATAGCCGCTTCACTAGGCTGAACGGCTTCAAGAAATATTGGCCTAGACGAAGTTTTACTCCCGTGATGTGGAACTACTAGTACGTCGCTTTTAATTCTTTCTCGGTAGATTTCAACCAAATCTCCTTCAGCTTGCTTTTCGATGTCCCCGCTAAACAAGATTGAGCCCCCAACACCACTAAGTTTTAGTACACAGGAACGGTCATTAGCAGTCAAATAATCCAAACTACCGCTTAAGTACTCAGCCCGTACCCCATCAAAGCTAAATTTATCAATTGTCTCACAGTCACTTACGGGGTTACTTTTTCCTGTCGACAATAAAGACTCGACACTGGTATGTATTTGGCCAATTTCCAACGTTGTAACTAAACTATCCATACCCCCAATGTGATCACTATCGCCGTGTGAAATAACCAGATAGTCTAGCTTGCGTATACCGTAGTACTGGAGCCAAGGAATAATGACTGTATCAGCAACGGTTGAACCATTGCGAAACCTCGCTCCAGTATCGTACATCAGTGTTTTACTGGCACCACGCACTATCACCGAAAGGCCTTGCCCAACATCTAGAACATGGACCTCAAACTCACCTTCTACTAGGTCTTCTGATCTAAAGAGTATTGAGCTTATTAGCAATGTGGTACCAACGAAAAATAAAAACAGCATGGGTCTAGCCGGCATATTTAGCCCCCGTACCGGGACCTTTCGAAAACGCAACAACGTTAGTACAAATAACAGTGTAATTGGGTAGAGCCCCGATGAATAAGACGCCTGAATTGCACTAAATTCGTGCTCAGAAATCACTCGTAGGACGGAAGCCACCCAATCCAAACCAGAAGCCACATGCAGTAGTAATGACGTAGCCAGTGTATTAGCTCCAGACAGGAACAAACAAGCTAATAAAAATAGAATTGGTAGCAACACACCACCAAGCAAAGGAAGTAAAACTATATTCACCAATGGTGCAATAAGCGAGACTTCACTAAAAAGCATCAGCGTAATTGGAGCCATTAGTATATTTAGTTTTATCTGAAACGATAAAAAATGCCTCCATGCCGGTTGACAGTTTTCAACTCCTCCCCCCACGTCACGATGAGTCAATACAGTAAGCACCAATACAGCGTAACAACTCATCCAATAACTCATATCTAATACCGCCAACGGATCAATTAGTAGTATTAAAACTGCTGCTAACAACAACGCATGAAATGGACATCGGCGATTTCCAAAACTTTGATTCACTTGAAACAGCACTAACATCAGTAATGCACGCTGTACTGGTATGCCCCAACCACTTGTGGCGGCGTAGACTGCCGCTCCTGAAACGCCACACCAACCCCCAATGAATGGGGCCGGCACATATAGGTAAAGCGAGGGAAAGAGCCTAGAAAACCAACGAGTCGCCACACTAATAAACAACCAAACCAAGCCAATATGCAAACCAGAAATCGCAAATATATGAACGATTCCGGTACGCCTGAAAGTAGACCATAGTTCATCGCTAAAACCCGATCTATCACCCAGCATTAAGGCCACCGTTGCTGCAAACCCGTCTGTCCCTGCCTGGTCATGTGATTCCAACCATCTGCCAATCCGTATTCGGGTCTGACCAATTGGGCCGAGATTAGCTGCTCTAATTAACTTACTAGCTGCATGATCCTTCACATAACCAGTTGCATGAATTCTATTCCGTAATAACCATTTTTCGTAATCAAAACCAGCAGCATTTGCATAGCCATGGGGTGGCTTAAGTTTTAGTATCAACTGCCAGGTATCCCCACGTTGAACGCTGTAAGGGCACTCGTAACAATTAATTTGAAATTTATGACCAGCCTTAATCTCGGTGCGATTCGAACTTATTATCTGCAATTCAAATCGCGCGCGCCAAACGTTAACGTCTGGATAATCCAGAACCGTACCAACCGCCTCTACCACCCTCTGATTTGTCGGTAGCTGCACATGATTTTCTAGAACCCCCAAGGTACTGGAGATAACAAGCAATGCGCCGGCAAAAAAGCTTATACACAGAGCACCAATATACTGCCGTATAAGTGTCAACGGAATACATATCAGTAAAGAGATATATAGGTAATGCAGCCAGGTCGTATCTGGTGCCCAGGTACTAGCAAAGGCACCAAATATAAAGGTGCTACCGAGCATCAAGAAAGAATGTGAATTCATTACCGGTCCGTGGTGAAAATGCGATCCATCCTAGATCATTAAAATACCGAAGAATTGCCATTTAACCATACAAGCCCCTGATTCGGAAAATTGTTTTAAGCTAACGGTGTTCAAGCCCGACAAGTTGAGATATAAGGTGATCAAGATGTATGAAACTGCGAATCAATGGAAATGAACTGGCTAACGCACCTTAAGGAAAGAATCCCGTCTGCCGATTCACTTTCTGAGCAGCCTCATTTACAGAATATTTTTGGCAATGCTCTGCGTAATCGTGAAATTTGGAGTTTTAATCGGGTCAGCGTATCTCGTGGACTTGCGTTTGGAATATTCTGTGCCTTCCTACCAATGCCGGGCGAGACCTTGGTGGCGGCATTTATGGCCATTTTTCTACACGCAAACTTACCTTTAGCGATTGCTGGCGTATGGTTATCGAATCCAGTCACCTGGATTCCTATGTACACCCCTCCCTATTTACTTGGTAGCTGGATAATCAGTATTGAGCCCATCACACTTGGTGAAATCAACATACTAGCCCTTGGGTGGCACTACGTTGCACTATGGCTTGGCTGCCTGATAGCAGGCACATTCTCAGCATTACTTACACGTTGGTTTATTGATCTACTTTGGCGATTACAAATTCGTCAAAACTGGCAACGCAGGCGACGGCAAAGAATGATCAGAAAACTAAGGCGGACTAGTGGACTCTCAGAAGAAAATAGAACAAATCGCTAACTGGCATGTCCACTTAAATTAGGGCTTACAAGAAACAAGGCATGTTCGACTTAGACTAAAATCCCGCCTTTCAAACGAAGCACCCTATCCAACTTGTTGGCCATGTTTTCATCATGTGTGACCATCACTAGCGCCGTGTTATTACGCACATTTAATTTGAGCATCTCTTCAAAAACTACACCAGCAGTACCGGAGTCCAAGTTACCAGTAGGTTCATCGGCTAAAATACATGCGGGCTGAGTTACCAGCGCACGCGCAATAGCCCCACGTTGACGCTCCCCGCCCGACAATTCACCTGGGCGATGCTCAGCTCGATTATCCATCCCGATGCTTGCGAGTGTAGCAAGGGCTATTTCTAGTGCCTCTTGCTTTTCGCGGCCCCTCACCCAGAGTGGCATTGCTACATTTTCAAGCAGAGTGAATTCCGGAAGAAGGTGATGAAATTGGTATATAAAACCCAATTTTCGATTACGAATATCACCGCGTTGTCGGTCTGAAAGCCTATCAAAACGTGCTCCGGTAATCCAAACCTCTCCAGTCGTTGGTAAATCCAAGCCGCCTAGCAAATGGAGTAAAGTCGATTTTCCGGATCCAGAAGCGCCGACAATAGCCACGGTTTCGCCAGGCTCAATTGCCAAATCAATGCCGTTTAGTACATCTACACATAACGTGCCGTCATCAAACGTTTTACCCAAGCCTTCGCAGCGCAACACTGCCGAACTACTCATATCGCAATGCCTCAGCAGGCTGCGTGCGTGAAGCTCGCCATGCTGGATATATTGTTGCCAGCATGCTCGCTAGCAAGGCTGCAGGTACTATCAATGCTACATCCAGCCATTGTAATTGTGCCGGAAAGTCGCTAATTACATAAATATCTGCTGGAAAAAATTCAAATCCAAATATGTTTTCGGCCCACGACACGATAGCTTCCAAATTCAGTGCTGTAATAACCCCAAAAATTGCGCCAACGATGACTCCAATAACACCGACCATCGTGCCCTGGATAAAAAAGATCTTCATTACCGAACCCGGAGACATTCCGAGAGTGCGCATAATGGCTATATCAGCCTGCTTATCCGTAACCACCATAATCAAAGTAGATACGATATTAAAAGCCGCGACTAAAATAATGACGAACAAGATAATACCCATGACGCGTTTTTCAACTGTCAGTGCACGAAAGAAATTCCGGTTTTCTTGAGTCCAATCGGTAACGTAATAGCTAAAATCAGAACGGGAGCTTACCTCCCGGCCGATCGTCGGAGCTTGATCAACGTCGTGGAGAGAAAGACGAACGCCCGAAACACTTGGTTCCAGCTTAAACAGTTTTGCCGCGTCAGTAATATTCAGTAGCGCAAGCGTACTATCGTACTCATACATACCAACGCTAAATGTTCCCACCACATTAAACCGCCGCAGCCTCGGTAGTAAGCCTGCAGCCGTCATTTGGCCCTGAGGCGCAATTAACGTCACCTTCTCGCCCACCTGTACATCTAGTTTCCGTGCCAACTGACCGCCTAAAATGACATTGTATTCACCAGCCACCAGTTGGTCGAAACCTCCTTCGATCATATGGTCCTGAATGTTCGACACTGAGGGCTCTTGCTGAGGGTCAATACCCCGCACCAAGGCACCACTTACAGCCCCTCCGGCACTCATCAAGCCTTGGCCATCGATAAATGGTGCTGCTGCAGCCACACCTTCAATTTGCTCGCTGTCGGCCTCGATTGCGCGCCATTCAACCAATTTGCCACCGTACCCCATCACAGTGACATGTGATGCCACATCCAGGATACGCCCGCGTAACTCCCGCTCAAAGCCGTTCATAACGCTCATCACAGTGATTAAAGCCCAAACCCCGAGTGCGATACCAATTGTCGAAACTGCTGATATAAAAGAAATAAAACCGTTACGTCGCCGGGCGCGGGTATACCGGAGCCCAATAAACGAAGAAAGATTCATCACTGACATTTAAGCGAACTCCAAAATTGAATCTTTCACAAACAATACTTACGCTTCAGGTCGCATATGTGGGAATAACAACACGTCACGAATACTTGCACTATCAGTAAATAACATTACTAATCGATCAATACCGATTCCTTCACCGGCGGTTGGCGGCATACCGTATTCCAGTGCACGAATATAGTCAGCGTCATAGTGCATGGCTTCATCATCACCCGCATCCTTTTCAGCGACTTGCGCCAAGAACCGTTCAGCCTGGTCTTCGGGATCATTTAGCTCCGAAAATCCATTTGCAATTTCACGGCCCGCTATAAACATTTCAAATCTATCAGCCACCTCGGGATTATCATTGTTGCGGCGTGATAACGGCGATACCTCAACTGGATACTGGGTAATAAACGTCGGGGCTAGCAATCGATGCTCAACTGTTTTTTCAAAAATTTCGATCTGTAATTTACCGATGCCATAACTATCTTTTACGGGCACTTTCAAGCGTTCGCAATGTGAAACTAAAGCTGAACGATCATCCAAATCAGTAATACTGATATCAGCATTAAGTTCAAGAATAGATTCAGCGACTGTCATTCGTTTAAACGACTTCGAAAAATCAAGTGTCTCCCCCTGATATACGACACTACCCGAACCATTCACATGTTCAGCCAACTTACGCAGCATATCTTCAGTTAGATCCATCAAGTCATTGTGATCCGCATAGGCTTGATAAAACTCCAGCATAGTAAACTCAGGATTGTGCCGTGTGCTTAAGCCTTCGTTTCGAAAATTACGGTTTATTTCGAACACACGTTCAAAACCTCCAACGACCAGACGTTTCAAATATAACTCTGGCGCAATCCGCAAAAACATAGGCATATCTAGTGCGTTGTGATGAGTTTCAAACGGTTTTGCCACCGCACCGCCTGGAATTGCCTGCAGCATTGGTGTTTCGACTTCCAAAAAATCACTGCTATCAAGATACCCGCGAATAAACGAAACGATAGCTGAGCGCTTGCGAAAAGTATTTCGGCTGTCTTCGTTCATGATTAAATCTACATAACGCTGGCGGTATTTAATCTCTTTGTCAGACAATCCGTGGTACTTCTCTGGCAACGGTCGTAAACCCTTAACCAATAATCGAATATCCGTAACACGGACACTTAACTCATCAGTTTTGGTGCGAAACAAAGTACCAGTAACACCAATAATGTCACCGCTATCCCACTTCTTGAATTCTTCATTATAAAACCCTTCAGGCAAGCTATCGCGCTGTACAAATAATTGAAAGCGCCCACTTCGATCCTGAATATGCGCAAAACTTGCTTTACCCATAATTCGTTTAGTCATTAAACGTCCCGCAAGGCTAACTTCAATTTCTTCCGCCGCCAGCGCCTCTGCATCGACTCCAGAATATTTGTCGCTTAAATCGTTGGCCAAGTTAGATGGCGAAAAATCGTTTGGGTAAGCATGTCCCTGCACTCTCCAGCGGCCTAACTTCTCGCGCCGCTGTACAATCTGTTGATTCTCGTCAACTTCGATTGATTCCTTGGTATTTCCTTGATCGTTCACTTTCTTCTCTAATTAATATGTAAATTTATCTTATCTTCACTAACTCAAGCCTCTGAAGTTGCTGATTGGTACGTTCTCAGTCTGGAACGTACTAGCAGCAGGCGTTTATAACGCAAAGATACCTGATTGAGTATGTTTTATTACTTACTTCGAACAATTTTAATATCAGCCAGGTGCTTACAAGCCCTGTTTAAGACTGGCCTCAATAAACTGATCAAGTGCACCATCTAATACAGCTTGTGTATTACTAGTCTCAACCGAAGTACGAAGATCCTTAATACGTGATTGATCCAGCACATAAGACCTAATTTGCTGCCCCCACCCAATATCAACTTTGTCGTCTTCCACCGCTTGTGCTTCTTCACGCCGTTTTTGCATCTCGGCCTCGTATAGCTTTGCTTTTAACATCCCCATCGCAGCATCACGATTACGATGTTGCGAACGATCATTTTGGCACTGCACAACTATACCTGTAGGTTCGTGGGTAATTCTGATGGCTGATTCTGTTTTGTTAACATGCTGACCACCTGCACCGCTCGCTCGATAGGTATCAATACGTAAGTCTGAAGGATCTATATCTATATCCACACTGTCATCAATCTCGGGGTATACGTAAACTGATGCAAACGAAGTATGCCGTCTACTTCCAGAATCAAATGGCGATTTTCGAACTAAGCGGTGCACTCCCGTTTCTGTGCGCGCATAGCCAAATGCATTTTCGCCACTGATCTTTATTGTGGCACCTTTAATACCTGTAATTTCGCCGTTCGTGGCCTCGATAATTTCAGTTATAAAACCTTTGGCCTCCCCCCAACGCAAATACATACGCAGCAGCATGTTTGCCCAATCTTGAGCTTCAGTGCCACCCGAGCCCGACTGTATATCGATAAACGCGTTTTGGCCATCCATGGGCCCGGAAAACATACGCTGAAACTCCAAAGCCGCAATCAGAGTCTCTAGCCCAAGAAGATCACTAGACACTGAATCGAACAATTCAATATCTTGCTCATCCTTGGCGAGTTGCAACATTTCACGAGCATCAGTGACACCCGAGGCCGCTGACGAAAGAGACTCTACTATTTTTTCAAGCTGGGTACGTTCCTTCCCCAATTCTTGTGCTAAAGCCGGATCATCCCAAACACCTGGCTGCTCCAATTGAAGGCTTACTTCTTCCAAACGCTCCCGCTTTGTATCGTAGTCAAAGATACCCCCTTAACGCCGACTGGCGCTCGCTAAGGGCATCAATTTGCTCGAATAATTGGGTAAATTCCATACAGGAAGAGGCTACAAGATTTACGTAAGGCTAGTGCGGCGGAGCATACTAAAATAGCATTAGAATTCCAATGCGTTTGAGTTCATCTCGGCTTATAAGGTAGGAACTAAAACTAACTAGCGACAACTATTAGATCAAGCAACCCCACAGATCCACCAATACGATTGTCAAAAAAATCCCGAGCTAGCGCTCATCAATTGACAAACGAAACAAGCTCGGGAATATAGGTTTAAGATGCTTTCTTTAGTTCCTGCAGAGCGTCATATACTCTTTCAGCGGTAGCAGGCAAAGTCGTAATACGCACACCTACTGCATCATAAATTGCATTGCAAATAGCAGCGGCAGTCGGTACCGCAGTTGGTTCACCCACTCCCTTCGCACCAAAAGGCCCTGTTGGGTCAAAGTTTTTCACCAATTCGACCTCTATTTCAGGCATATCCAAACTAGTCGGAATAATATAATTAGTTAAATTGGGATTTATTTGCCGACCTTCATCGTCAAACAAAATTTCTTCTTCAAGAGCAAAACCAACTCCCATAGAAATTCCACCCTGAATCTGGCCTTCCACCAACATCGGATTAATTGGCGTACCGCAATCATGTACTGCGACCATTCGTTTAACTTCTACCTCACCCGTCTCGTCATCAACCTCAACTTCGGCGATCTGTGTAGCATAAACATAGGTACTAAAAGGTTTACCCTGACCCGTTTCAGGGTCCATTGGTACTGTTGGTGGGTTGTATGTAGCACTACCCATCGCTGGTGTACCAGCTACAGACTCGCAATGAGTAGCAACCTCCCCTATACCAAGAGACTTGGATGGAAAGCCAAGCACTTGAATCCGACGGTCCACCGCCTTAAGCTGGTCTACAGGTACGCCTAACAAAGGTGCTGCGCCTTCGAACAATACTTGTCGGGCCTTTTCTGCGGCCAATTTAACCGCATTCCCTGTCACATAAGTCGTCCGACTAGCAATAGCACCATAATCGGTTGGTGTTGTGTCCGTATCGCCAGAAACGATATGCACGTCGTCTGTAGAAACACCTAATGCCTCGGCTACAATTTGAGCCAAAACTGTAAGTGCACCCTGACCAGTTTCAACCGTTCCTGTCATAACGGTTGCAGTTCCATCAGTACTAACCTGAACTGTTGCACCACTAGGATTAGCCATAACAGTAAAACCTATCGGATACCACATGCAGGCCATACCGCGTCCACGTTTAATCATGCCTTCCACTCCTGCCAGCCGAACCGTTCGCTTGCTTGTTTAAGTGACTCTTTAACAACTACGGTCTCAAGTTTTTGGCTAGTCGGGCTTGCTGACCCGTTAGAAAATGCATTCTTAAGTCGAATTTCGAGAGAGTCCATACCCAATTTTTCAGCGATGGTATCCATTTGCGATTCATAGGCGAAGCACACTTGTGGGGCTCCAAAACCACGCATTGCTCCGGTAACCGTTTTATTAGTATATACAGCGTGAGCTTCAACATGAATATTTGGAATGTTATAAGGCCCTGCTGCTAGGATAGAGCCTTTACCCATAGTGGTGGACGTCCAAGAACAGTAAGCTCCACCATCTAATAGTAGATTTACTTTACGTGCGACAATAGTGCCATCGTTCATGACGCCCGTTTTATAGTCCATTATAAAAGGATGCCGTATTGTCGACGAAACAAACTCATCAGCACGGGTATATACAGCTTTAACAGGTCGACCGGTCTTCCGTGAAAGAAGCGCGAGAATTGGTTCATTAGTAATTTCATTCTTACCGCCAAAATTTCCTCCCACAGGCGTTCCTATTAGTCGAATTTTAGCCTGAGATAGTCCTAGAGTACGGGCTATATCCTGGCGACCTAGAGTAACTCTGCCTAGGCTAGACCATATAGATACGCGTCCATTCGCGTCCCAAGACGCTATAGAGGCATGCGGCTCAATTGGCACATGTTCCACCATCTGCGTTTTGAATTGTTCCTCAAAAATATGATCACATTCTTTAAACGCTTTTTCCACATCACCCTTCTTAATGACTTTGTGTGCGTATACATTCGTATCACCACCATGAATTCTTGGCGATTTATCACCAAAAGCCTCGACCACATCATATACAGGAGTCATAGGCTCGTACTTGACCTTAATTTTAGCAAGCGCATCTGCTGCGACCTGTTCCGATATGGCTGCAACAGCAGCTACTCCATCACCTCGATGGCGAACAATCGTATCAGCAAGAACAGGTTGGTCTTGAAGTGTGGGCCCGAATGAATTCAGCGGAATTTCTTTACCGGTAAGAGTAGCAAACACACCAGGCATTGCTTCAGCTTCACTGGTATCCACACTAATAATTTTTGCATATGAATGCTCACTGCGAAGAATCTTCGCATGAATCATATGAGTAAAACTCAGGTCATCTATATATTGCGTTTGCCCCAATCCATGTAAACGCCCGTCAGGCCGCGTAGCCCGTTGGCCAACTGCATTAGTATTTAGCCGAGACTCATGCTGAGGAAAGTCCGTCGGATAGGTAACCGGATTATCCGTTGGAATTTTACGAGAATCTTTTTTACCAGTTGGAGTTGAGGTTTCCTTAGCCGTAATTACTTCTTTGTCGGCCTTTTTAAGATTTTTCATTCTTGTATTCATAATCCTAGCCTCCTAAATAGTGTTTGATTGTGTGGTCTTATCCGCAGCCATAACTTGACCGGCTTCTTCGATAGCCTCGATTATTTTAGTATAACCAGTACATCGACATAGATTTCCAGAAAGTGCATCTCTTATCTCTGGGCGCGATGCTTCCGGGTTTTGATCTAGTAAATTTTTAGCTGACATGATCATACCTGGACCACAAATACCGCATTGTAGTGCGCCTAGGTTTTCAAACGCTTGCTGCAGAGGATGAACCCCCTGCGAATCGGCCAACCCTTCGATAGTTGTAACGTCTCGCCCAGCTGCTCGCGCTGCTAACATCAGGCATGAGTTAACTGACTCACCATCTACAATAACGGTACAAGTACCGCAGTCGCCAACATCACAACCTAGCTTCGCTCCTGTAAGCATTAGATGCTCACGTAAGAATTTAAGTAAAGTAGTCTCAGGCGGACATTCCGCTGATTTCCACTCACCATTAACTGTCAATTCAACTAACATAACTTAGGTGACTCCTGTTTAACTTTCTTGCGCAATACGAATTGATTCTTTTAAAACACGCTGAGTAAATACTTTTATAATTCCACGCCGGTAATTTGCTGAAGCTCGGAAGTCATCAATTGGCCTGCATTCCGACACCGCAATTTCTGCTGCTTCGTCGATAACGCTATCTGTGGGTGACTTACCCTCTAAAAATGCTTCTGTTTCGACCGCTCGTAACGGTGTAGGTGCTACGGCACCAAGAGCCAATCTCGGTTCAACGATATTGCCAGCCTTATCAAGCCATAACGCTGCCGCACCATTTACCAAGGCAAGTGCTTGACCTTTTCGTAAACCATGTTTTAAGAACGCGGAAGGTTTACCTAACGATGCTTTAGGGATAAAAATACTTTCGAGAAGCTCACCAGGTTGAAGCGCGGTCTTACGTGGCCCCACAAAGAAATCCGCCACTGGCATTTCACGCGATCCAGCCGGTCCAGTTAGAGTCACGGTGGCGTCTAACACCATAATCGAAGGAGCGCTATCAGCAGAAGGCACACAAGTCACAAAATTGCCCCCAATAGTACCCAAATTTCGGGTTTGCACCGCACCCACAGTATGAGCCCCATCAACAACTGCCGGCATTTTCTTCTGAAAAATAGGCGAAGCCATAATCTCACTAAAGGTGGTCATACTTCCTAAGCGTACACCCTCGGAAGTTTCTTCGATGCCACGAAATTCAGGAACCTCTGAAACATCAATCAAAAGGTTTGTATCACCCGCGTTATGTTTTAGATCAACGACAAGATCGGTTCCACCCGCAAGCACGCGTGCTTTTTCACCGTTTTCTGCCAAAAGTGCTACCGCTTCATCAGCAGAAGCAGCAGCGATATAGTCAAATGGTCTCATTAAATTCTTTCCTTATACCTTCGGGTTATCGGTTGTGTTATTGATTGGAGCTTTCATCCAATCACCGATTTCAAGTTAAATTCACGTTCACCTACTCATATTCAACTATTTGATTAAAACGTCCGCTTCAATTCATCGAAAGCTAGACTATCAAAAGTAGGACTATCAAGGTTGAACTATGCCAAGCCAAATAAAGTTAAAAATTAGCTTCTAATACCACACAGAATTGGGCTTATTATACACCCATTCTGGCCTTGAACAAAGACGCCAACTCTTCTTTAAAGTCGATAAAAAACAAAGAGTTGCGTCAAAATCAGTTCTTTTTGACGCGCTCTTTGTCTTAACAACTAATTTTTCTTACTGGGTCGAAACTCGTCATCCAGTGCAGCTCTGATTCGCGCAACTGCAGCCGAATCCGGATCTTCTGTGAAACGGCTCACTAGCAGCGCCACAGGCACATTGATAACCAAGCCCCATAATGACGGATCATAGCGAACCCCTGCAGGCAGAAAATCTCCACCATAAAAACGTACCCCAAAAGAACCAATTAATCCCGCCACAATACCTGCGGTAACGCCCGCTTTGGTAAACCAAACACGTTTCATTGGCACGGTGACGGCTAGTACCGCTGGCAATAATTGCACAATCATAGAAGCAGTTATGCCGATCATCAGTGTTACCAGACCCCAATCCTTGTCAGCGGCTAAAACCGTAATAGCAACGAGAAGAAAAACAAATACTCGTCCAACCTTTATATAATGACTGTCAGGTGCATCTTTCTTTATAAACCTGGAGTAAACGTCTTTAGTTAACATTGCCGAATTAGCGTTGGTATCAGCATCTAGGGAAGACATACCAGCCGCAAGGCCACCAGCCACCAATATCCCAGCAAACCACGCTGGCGCATGCTCGGCTAGTAATGTAGGAAACGAAGCGTCAGAGTTTGCCATATCCGGGTAATACGCAAACGCCGTAAATCCGATAACCATCGCTGGCAAAAACATGATCATTAGATAAAACCCAACCGTCAATCCAATTTTCTGTACTGTCTTCACATCCTTTGCAGAATAATAAAACATAAAACTGCGGGGTAGAATCGCCCAATAGAATGCAATCCCGAATACTGGCCACGTTAACCACCACTGAGGTGTCGCCATTCCTTTACGCCCAGGTAAGGTTAGCATCGAAGGATCAATCTCTTTAACCTTGTTAAACAAGCCCAATAAATCACCATCAATCAGACTCAGACACCAAAACCCTGCGGCCCAAATCGCGATAAACATCCAGATCGCCTGTGCTACTGTGGTCCAAGTAACCCCCCGAATACCACTGGTCGTAACGTATATAAACACCAGGGCACCCATGATCAGAGTCGCAGCAAATTTCGTAATATGGTTTTCCGTACCCGCCGACAATAGTATCGCTGGTCCGGTAATATTAGCCGTCATTAAGGGAATACAACACGACAAAATATAGAGAGCAATAAAAGCTCTGAACTTCCCATCGCCAAAATAGTCCGTGAGCATATCTGCCGGTGTGATGTAATTAAATTTGCGACCCAAACAAGTAATTCTGGAGCCAACATAATAGAGCATTACAAGCGGCGTAAAGACAGTCCAAAGTATATTTGCCGCAAAGGCGACGCCATGAGAATGGTAGAAACCCATCGACCCAGGAATCGCAAATGCGGTATGAAACCCACCAGCCATACCAAGATAGAGGACAAGGAAGCCAAAGCCAGGGCCGACCTTAAAATAGTCATCCATATGATCACTAGAAGCTTTAGTCCATCGCCCCGTGCCAATCCAAAGAACAAATAAAGCGTATATGACGACGATAATAATTGTGTACTGCCAGGATTCTAAATTCATTCTCCTTTCGCCTCCGCGTCGTCTTGTGCAATTTTAGTACCAAAAAACCAACAGCCAAGAAGCCAAACCAAGCCCCAGCCACTGCACCAAACAAACACCAACGGCATGCCAAGCACTGGAATTGGTTCATTTACCGCCCAAGTGCCCAAATAAACCATCAGAAAACAAATAATAAACCAGACCATGTAGAGCTTTTCCCAAAGCGTCCTTGGCGTAAGATGACTCGTAAATTCAGGTTCTGTCATATAGCACTCCCCGTAGCCTGCGCGGCTTTTCTTGTGATGTGATGATTAATTTATATCGTAGATTGTAACGCTGTGTAACAACTCGCAGTTAGTCGGATAGCTTCCTACATATCGGTAACTATCAGTAATAAATTATTGTATCGAATTCTCCATTCAGACCAGTATTGCCATCAAATATATTAAGCGGAGTTAGTCCGCAATACACTCTTCCTTGACAGGCTCGCGCATTATCTTAGTAATTCATCGGTTCGTCCAGATCAATTTTCAATACCCCGCACATCGTGGATACAAAGACCGTAATGATTAAGATAATTAGCTGACCTACCGGGTGTATAAAGAACTTTCATACAGGCATTTCGGTTAGATAAGTAGTGATCTATACTGCTTCGCTGATATCAATGACGTACAAGTAGCGGGAGACAGCATTGTGAATTACGGCATGTTCTTATATGCAGCACTTTTTGTATCTCTTACCGTGCAAGCCCATCACTCACCGAATTTGCATTTTGATCGTAGCAATATTGTTGAAATTACTGGGCAATTAACAGAAATAGATTGGCAAAACCCTCACACCCAATTGACTGTCAGAGCTTCCACCGAAGATGGGCGCGACGAAATTTGGTTAATTGAAGCTAGGGGTGCGAGCCAATTTGCTCGCGCCGGCGTCACTCGTGACTTCTTCGAAACCGGCAGTAATGTCAGCGTCGCGGGATTTGCAGGCCGACGTAATTCAACCGCGATGTTTGCTACGAACATTCTGCTGGCAGATGGCCGAGAACTCGTCGTTGATAGCTTCACGACTCCCCGCTGGTCTGCGAACACGGCGCTACTATTAAGCAGCCGTGCCCCATCAAGTTCGGCGAATGATTCTCCGAACAATCCCGAATCCATATTCCGTGTTTGGAGCCCAGATCGTTCAGATCACGGCATCGATGGCACAGGCAGAACTCTATGGCTAACCGACTACCCATTGACTGATTTCGCTCGAAACACGCAATCCAACTGGAACCCTGTTACCGACAATCCATATATCAATTGCCAAAATGGTATGCCTGCGATGATGGACTTGGCAACCCCGATGGAGTTTGTACGTAAAGGCAATGACATAATTTTAAACCTTGAGGAACAAGATGCCGTACGCCAAATACGTATGGCTCCCAACTCAATTGACGACAACGGAGCAGCAGGCCCTTATGGGCATTCGATTGGTCGTTGGGATGGCACCACACTGGAAGTTACAACCACAAATATAGACTGGCCCTGGTTCGATCAAGCAGGCATTCCACAGTCAGCGCAACTTCAGCTTGTTGAGCGATTTAGCCCGTCTGCCGATGGCCTTATTCTGCGATACTCGGTGACAGCAACAGATCCTGTAATCTTTACTGAATCCGTCGTGCTTGATCGAGCTTGGGTTTGGGACCCAACCGAGCGACTTCGACCCTACAATTGCATATGGGATCGCAGCGATCTATAAGAGCAATCAATAAAAAAGTGTTGCTAGGAAACTAGTTTCACGCGGACGACAAACGATTCTTGGCATGAACTATATAACTCAAAATCTAATCATATTTATACTGGTTTTATTGTCTACTCCAGCAAGCTCACAGGCTACTCCGACCCCGGAGCTTGAGCGAATATTTTCTAACCTAGGTTCTGCAGGAAATATTAAGCGACTTGAATGGCAAGTCGCTGGGGATCATTTTGACCCAGCACAATCGGTTAGTGCCAATGGCCGTGGCCGTCATACTTCGAGTTACAAATTAATTGCGTCATGGAATATTGGAGAGGAAATTAGCTACCAGTGGGATTTGAATACACACTACCCTTTCCCTTCAAACTATCAATACTCAGAAACGCTACAACCTGAGGGAACCGGCACTTGCACCGGCTCTGATGGCTATCGTCCTAGCGCAACCGGCGCTATGGTTCCAGCACGGATTGGATCCCGCATGAAGTTTCTGTGGATGGGCACACCAACGTTACTTCTAAGCAAAGCTGAAAATGTCGTTCCTATAGACGAGAGCCCAAACAGCTACCAACTGGATGCACTAGATACCAGTTGGATAGTACAACTCGACCCTAATACTAAGCTACCTGCTGCACTATCTACTACCGAAGTAGATCCTCTATTCGGCACCGTGCAAACCAGTGTTGAATATTCGTCTTGGCAAACCATCAATGGGTTAATGGTACCAGCACGGCTTGAATATCGCGTGGCTGGCAAGTTAATCAGGCGCGAATTGCGTAATTCGATTCACGTAGAACTTGGCCATCCGGAGAAACACCCGGACTATACCCAAGCATTGTCAGCTCCCCGTTACGCACTGGGATGGAACCAAGCGCATTGGTTTATCAGCCGTATAGCGTTGGCTAGCCCAAGAGATAGTGATCAGTCGCAACCAGTCGAATTCCTACAAGTTGCCGAAGGCATATTTCAGATACATGGCAATAGCCATCATAACTTGCTCATCGAGCTAAATGATGGATTGGTTATTGTAGACGCGCCAATGTATCCCGCAAGGTCTGAAGCCGTACTACAGGCTTTAGCACTCCGGTGGCCAACTAAACCGTTAAAGCATTTAATTCTCACCCACCATCATTATGATCATAGTGGAGGATTGGCAACCTATGCCACCGCCGGAGTCCCAATTACTATGCATTCATCGAATCGACAGTTTTTTCTGGATGCCTTGGTTCAACAAGGAATAGCAGACGCCAGTGTTGAAGGCGTTAATAGAAGTGCGCAACTAACAATTAGTAATCGAGTGATCAATCTGTATGAAATACCAACTGCTCATGCAGATGGCATGCTAGGTGTGTATCTACCCGATTCAAAATTATTACTACTAGCCGATATTTATTCCCCTGGCCAGGCTGCAACTAATGCACTATGGGACCACGAAGCCTTAAGCGCTATCCGCTTTTTGAATGTACCGATCGAACAGGTAGTCGGGGTACACGGCAGCGGCATCCATTCGCTTAGTCAAGTAGAAGCCGCTATTACTAAATAATTTTTACTGAAGCCAACAGCACCAAATTTGCGTAAAACCAAATCTCCTTCGAATTATCTACGATGGCGACACGGCAAACTCAATTATTATTCACCTCACTTGCAGGGGTAATGATTCCTTCACCAGTGCGAATTGCCCCGAAGAGGTCGGCAACATCGCCGTTAGCTAAAACTACCGTATAAAGCCACATTGCTTTCTTATCGCCGCGGCTAGGGGAACCCATAACCGTAAGTTTATCGCCTGGACTTATCAGGCTTTCTCTAATCCCGGCACGCCTTAGATGGCTTGCGCCAAGAATACCTGCGGTCCACTCCACCTCGTTGCCTTGCTCATCCTTTGCCATAAACACTAGTTGGGAGTGAGGATTCACAACTCTAAATGACACAGCGGTTACATCAATAAATTCCACTCTAGCTTCCATATCAAAGTAGGCATCACGGCTGTGATGAGACGCAGCCGGGTGAATACCAAGCAAACTAACAATCACAACAAGTAACGGAGTGGTTATATATTTCATCATTTAGTTCCTCTTTCTATAATTCAGACATCTATACACCGTAGTATATGGGCCCTCAAAAACCACTGTATTCAGGGTAACACTCATATTCCAATATCATTCCATCCGGCGCCAATACCCTGCCAGCACTGAAGACATAGGGTTCTTCATAGTATGTTGGATCGAATATTTCGGCGGTATACATCAGCCTATCGTCAGTAAAGGTATATCGCTCGACAGTGTAGGTGTCCGGTGCCCCCGAAAAAGGCATTCCCGTATGCCACACCAAGTTTTCTGGCGAAAGGTGTGTAGTTTTCACAACAAGCGTATCCTCTTCCCAGTGACCTACTGAAAAACCGCCCAATGTTGGCCACCAGTTTTCCGGTGCTTGTCTTCCGTCCGTAAATATTCTCCGAACCATATGAAAATGTTCGTGCAGGAACACGACCTGATGCTCCTGTTGGATTATCTCTAAGGGGTAAGGATCATAAATACCGAGCGGCACGCCTGGCATAATGCATTTTAAGGTAGGGTCGTTCTCTTCCGAGAAGCTATCGAATGCGGCCTGCCCAGCGGGCGTCAATCTAACCTCTTCTGAGGACGGGTGCCCGGTACCGGCGCCCCTCAGAGGTTCCCAAATCCCATCGATGCTCGGAGCTGCGACTGCTAACTCCGTTACGGCTAAGCCAATACAGGTTATCACTGCCGAGATAGTTGAATATCGAGTGTTAATCATGACGCATCTTGTTCTTAAATTTTTATCTTAATCGATAGTACTCGGGGTATTCGTCGCACTCAAGCTCTATGTGACATTGCATTTCAACCAGATGATTACATGCTTTATACTGCCCATGCATCCAACACATTTGGAGATTATTAATGAGTGTCGTCACCCTACGCGTCAATGGCGCAACCCACGAAGTTGATATCGACCCTTCAACACCTCTTCTATACATTTTGCGCAACGATCTCGACTTTCGCGGCCCTCGGTTTGGCTGCGGCCTTGGTCAATGTGGAGCTTGCACTGTGCTCGTAGACGGCGCTGCATTGCGCTCTTGCACCATACCAGCGTCACAGGTTAGCGGTGAGATAACAACACTAGAAGGCCTCTCACAGAACGGCACTTTAGACCCACTACAACAAGCCTGGATCGATGAACAAGTTCCACAGTGTGGCTATTGTCAGAACGGTCAAATCATGACAGCAAAAGCACTTTTGGACCAGAACCCCAGCCCAACTGGTGCTGAAATTCGTTTGGGAATGGAAGGCGCACTGTGCAGATGCATGAGCTACTACCGCATCCAAGCGGCGATTAAACGTGTAGTCGAAGGTAGAGTCACAGCAAGCGATACTGTTGCGACTGATCCAGGAGAAGAAGTATGAGTAGCTCACTACAACTTCCGAAAAATGTCGAAGATGCACTCCTTCAATCTGACCCTTCAACGTCACGCCGCAACTTTCTCAAGTCCTCTGGAGCTCTAATTCTAACTGTCGGTGCTAACACTATTTTTGGGAGTAAAGTGCGAGCGCAATCGATGGACAGCGGCCCATTTACAGACCCTGATTTTCTAGAGCTCGACACCTGGATAGTCATACATCCAGACAACACAGCAAGCTTCTTCGTCGGTAAGACAGATGGTGGTCAAGGCACTGGCACGGCATTCCGACAAATGATGTGCGACGAGCTCGACATTGCCTACGATAAGACTGATCTCGTTATGGGCAGCACAGATACAACACCCGACCAAGGTGGCTCAGGCGGCTCAGATGGCGTAGAGCGCGACGGTTGGCCAATGCGAAGAGTTGCAGCTGAAGCAAGGCGCGTGCTGCTCAGGCTGGCATCCGAGCATCTCAGTATTCCTGTTACCGATCTTACGGCTAACAATGCGGTTATCTCCAGCAAAAGCGATGCATTAAAATCAGTTACTTACGCTGAACTGATTGGTGGAAGAACATTCGACGTTTCGCTCAAAGGAGAAAATGTTAATGCAACAACCGGGGAAGCAAACGTCAAATCCGTTAGCGAGCTCAACGTTATAGGTCAATCCATACAACGCTATGACATTCCTGCAAAGGTGGATGGGTCGTTGACATGGGCAGTGGATGTAAAGCTGCCCGGCATGGTTCATGCACGAAACATAAGGCCGACACTCGCGGGTGCGACACTAGGCAGTATCGATGAATCATCAGTCTCAGATACTCCAGGTTTTATCCGCATTGTAAGCCGCGGCAATTACGTAGCCGTGGTCTGCGAGCGAGAAGAACAAGCCATTATCGCTGCTCGCCTATTGAAAGTTGATTGGCAGGCGCCTTCCGAATCAGCATTTCCAGCATCAGAAAATTTATTTGACTACATGCGGAACGCAGCAATTGCAGCAAACAGCGTTTCAGATGTTACGGGTGAACCTGATTCAGCGCTCGGAGCTGCCGAACAGGTTATTGAGGCGGAGTATCAGGTCCCATTTCAGGGACATACAGCCATTGGACCTGCGCATGCTCTAGCCGACCCGTCCGACGGACAAATGACCATCTACTCCAATGACATGAAGTCCTATGGCCTGCGCAGGGGAGTTGCGAAGTTTCTCAGCATACCCGAAGAACAGGTTCGGGTTGTTTACATGGATGGACCTCAAGTATATGGCCGTACCGCAGCCGACGATGCCGGTTTTGAAGCTGCATTCTTAGCCAATGAGCTTGGACGACCAGTCCGCATACAATGGATGCGAGATGAGGAGACAGCATGGGACACCAAGGGTCCTGCTTACACTTTCAAGCTGCGAGGGGGTCTTGATGCGCAAGGGAAAGTTGTGGCTCTCGATTATGCCGCACGTTCCGCAGACTTCAATCATCTTGGGTATAATCAGGCAGACACAGTACTAATTGCTCAACTAATGGGCATACGCCCGGCCAAACCCGCTGAGGGTCGTGCTGTAACACCCTCTATCAAATACTCTATCCCAAACCAACGCATGACTGCCGACGTGGTTAGCCTCCCTTTGATCTGGGAGACGCCACTTCGCACGGGTAATCTGCGGGATCCGAATGGGCCGCAAGTAACATTTGCATTTGAATCATTCATTGACGAGTTAGCCAGTGCAGCAAACGCTGACCCAGTTCAGTTTCGGCTCGATCTATTAAGCGCCAGTGATGAGGATGACCTGCTAAGGAAGGCCCGATCCATCGCCACCTTGAATGCCGCGGCTGAAAGGTTCGGTTGGGATACCCGACCTTCTCCGAAACCAAGCACGTCAGAATTGGATAGCCCGGTCGTCACTGGGCGCGGACTCGGCTACACCTACCGTAACGGCACAGTTGTGGCGTTAATTGCTGAGGTCGAAGTAAACCGGACTACTGGCCACGTCTGGGTCAAGCGCATGGTCTGCGGTCATGACTGTGGGCTGGTAATAAACCCTGCCGGGCTCAGTCATACTGTAGAGTGCGGAATATTACATGGGGTAAGCAGAGCGCTATGGGAAGAAGTTCAATTCGATACCGAGAAAGTCAAAAGTGTTGATTGGGTATCATATCCTAGCCTTCGACATTCTGACACTCCGGAATCAATCGAAATCGTTCAGGTCAACGGCGACCCAAACCCTAACCGCGATGATCTCCCCCACTATGGTGCTGGTGAAGCGAGTCATAAGCCAGTTATCGCTGCAGTAGCGAACGCAATTTTTGATGCAACTGGCATACGCCTGCGTCAACCGCCTTTTCGTAAGGAACGGGTTCTTGAGGCGCTCCAAACAAAAACTTAATGGGGATTGTGGTGTGTTAATCAGATTTGAGACACACTCACAGCTCACACCTTCGAAGTTTTAGCCGTAAAAATAGGAAATTCGCGCCGGTTACTTTCTAGTTCCCTGGTCTGCGATCCTATATAACTGCGTTTGGCGCACCCGCTACGAACGTAAACACTTGCTCTGTCACTGGCAAACTGTAAAGAAAACCTGCGAGATCATCCGGCTCGTCATTTGCCGAAATCTGTTCGAAATAACGACCTTTGCAGCGAACCTCTAATTCATCGCCAGCGAAGGGGAATGGAAAAACCTCATACTTCCCATCACCTATAGGGCGCACTGTCACAGTAGCATCCGCCTCTACTGAAATCGGTATATGAACAAATTGCTCCTCCATACGCTGACTTTCATGACGTAGATTAAAATACAGTGCCAAAGTATCGAAAAATTGAAGCAACTTGTAGTTGCGCATCAATGATTTTTCCTCTACCCAACTAGCGGTCTCAGGAGATGCAGCTAATTCACTCTTTAGCCGCTGCTGACGGGCAATTTCATCATCCAACAAACCGGTTACAAACTGTTCGTTCTCCGGCGGAATTGGAACTGATTTACCACCTCCCAAAACTGTAAACTCGGACACTCCGTAGCGTTCGTTATAAAGCCCCCAGCTATGCATGCTCGACAACAAGCCGCAATATGGGTGTTCGGCCTGATTGAAATCAGGCGAACGACGGCTGGTATCCAAGACACCAGGTACAGGTCCAGTACCAAGACCACAAGGGAACCCGCTTTCAGCATGTAGTACAGGGTTTGCATCCGTTTCATCCCAGCCTCGATCATGATGGACAACCGTGTAGATAAATTCCTCATAGGGCTCTGGACGTTCAAACGCATCATTCCCAAAAGCGTTGATAAATTGCTCACAAAGCTCAAGGTGCTCCACCATAGTGGACACGAAACGTTTTTCACCGGCTGGTGCCGCCTGGATGATCATGTATTTACTCCTGGATTTGAAACAATCATAGTGAAACTAATGTTTTGTAAAATCAGACAATACTCAACTGCAGCCCTCTTACTTAACCATCTAAATTAGACAAAAAAATACAAACATTGAGTCACGACCTTCATTATATTGCTTTTTATTATGAAGTTACGCAAGTAAGGAAAGTATGCAGCTGATGCTCTAGTCACGCGGCACATACCTCGTCGCCCGCAATAGTAGTATCGGAATACCCAATACTCTCATATTGAGTTAAGCCGATAAATTAGGGCATCTCGGCCACTTGCTTCAGTAACTCTCCCTTTGGGCTACCCGCGGGTACAAACCGCTGCATACGGAACGAATCAACCTCACCAGTATAAATATTCCCCTGAGAATCGACCGAGAGCATATGTAGACCGAAGAACTGGCCGCTGTTCTCGCCCATACTTCCTATTTGTCCAACAACACGACCATCCGCACGGTCAAGAAACCAGATTCTGCTGTTCATGCGATCTGAAATATAAAGATATCGCTGTTCCGGGTCAGGAGAAAATGCAACCCCTCCGGTAGATCCACCTCCACCCGTACTCGGCGCGAGAATAAACTCATTCAGAAATTCGCCATTTTTGTCAGTAACATGAATACGATTAGCCAATCGATCCGCTGCGTACACCAATCCGTCATGTGAAATATTAACCGTCAAATGCCCGGCGAAATCCTTGGGCATTGGGCCATTCGGTGCATACGCATGATCAACATCATCGATACTAATGTCCGCAAGTGGTTTACCATAAGCGCCCCACCCGCGCTTAAATTCGAACGTATCCAGATCGAAAAAGAGAACGCGCCCGCCTAGATAGTTATCTGCCACCAGCAATTCGTCGCTCTCTTCCAAAACTCGAATCTCTTCTATCCCACCTACAATCATCTTTGTTTCAGGCGGATACATTTTACGAAACTCAGTCTGAGCAGCTAGTTTAGCGGTCAATTCAGCGGAAGACACAGGGCTGGACGGCATAAACACGTTAGCGTGCTCAAGCGTTCCTTTTCCTGGTATCCTTTCTACTGGGTCAACAAGCCCAACTCGTCCACCATTCTCTCTTTCTGGCGTCCGCATGAGTTCTGCAACCAACTCGCCGTTGCGCGAATCGTACTTGCGAACGGTATCTTGCCCAATGTACACGAACCCATCATCGTCAACATCCATACCGTGCCCCTGCGGAGCATCAAAGTAACTAATTACCTCGCCAGCCTTATCGAATTGAATTACCGAGGGGGGCCGCACACAGCAAAGTGAAATTGGTGGTTCGAGCTCGGCTAGCAGCTCCATATCAGAAAGATCGTCAGGCCGGTTTAAAACCCACACATTATCGTTTTGATCAACGGTCAGGCCAGAGATACCACCAAGCTTCCAGTTGTTCGGCAACGGGTTCGGCCACGAGGGATCTACCAAAAAGTTGGGTGCAGTTTGCGCAAACACACCACTGTTTATGAACAAGATCGCTCCCAGAATCGCTGGCAGTCGAATTAGATTTACAAGTTTCAACCTATTTCGGGAGACGACTAGTTGCTGCCAGAAGCAACCACAGGGTTAGTCAGCGTTCCTATCCCTTCAATCGTACATACCGCAACATCACCATCTTTCATATAAATAGGGTTTTCGCGGGCCATACCCACTCCAGATGGGCTACCCATCGCAAACACATCGCCTACTCTTAAAGTCAGAATATTGGATATATAGCTCAGCATGTCATAGCTATCATGCGTCATATAACCTGTATTCGAATCTTGCATCACCGTGCCACTTAAAATAAGCGTTTGCTTTAGCGCATGAGGATCGGCAATAAACTCTTTCGGAACAATAAATGGGCCCAATGGTCCAAAAGTGTCGTGATTTTTCTGCAAGAACCAGTCAGACCCCATACGCTTATCATCACGACCGCCACGATCTGACACATCATGCTCTAAGGTGTATCCAAAAATGTAATCGGAGGCATCCCCCGGAGCTACCCTGCTAGCAGGGCGACCAACCACAGCAGCAAGTTCACATTCCCAATCAAGGTCATTCCGTTTCGGGGGAATCACAATAGATTCACCATCCGCAATTACTGTACTGGATGATTTCAGGAATATGTACGGATTTTGACGCTCATCACCCTCTGTACGCTCCCAAATCCCCGGTATTGGGTTTGGTACGGGCGCAGATTTAGGGGTTAATGAATCTCTAACCGTGGACATTTCTGCAGCGTGCGCAGAATAGTTTGCCGCTGCGTTATAGATAATACCCGGCATAATCGGAGGTAGTGTCTTAACTTCTATCAGAGCTTTAACATATGACGGTTGTGTATCGCCTTCAAAAACAGCAGCCACTATCTCACCCAGTCTTGCTCGAATCCGGTCATAATGTTCAATGATTCCATACATATCCGCAGGCATGTCAACCTTGTTACCACTTACAGCATCATTTGCTATGCCGAGATTTACGACCAAAGAATCATCCAAAACCAGGCCGACATAAATTCCGTTATCTTCAAAAGTTCCTAATTTAAATGCTTGATCATCTTGGGCTATAGTCTGTGAGGTTCCTGTTATTAGTAGAACCAAAACGAAAAATATACATCTCATATGTTGTCTCCCGGTATTCATGAATTTGTTATTAGCGTGGTTGTTTAGTTATTCTGTTAGTGACGGTAGTCGCGACCTTCGCGCAAAAATACTCGTTTATTGCTTCTTCCAATATCAGCCGCCATTTGGTGTATCTCCTGCTCGCATTATCGTAACTTCGTCGCCAATGGTAATTACATCCATGTCTTTCCCAACCAGTAAAGCGCCGGTATATTCCGCCTCCCGTGTGTCTCGCGTAAGCTGCTGCTCTATTCCGTGTAAAATATGCGAATAAACCGCCAGTTTAGGGGCCACCCGATTAAAAACCTGAGCTGCTTCTACCCTGGTTGTATGGTGTCCTGCGTTTTCACTTTCGGTTACCTCATGGATCAACACGTCAACACCTTCTGAGTGCTTGATCAAATTTTCCGAAAACCTAGTGTCACCAGAAATAACCACTGAACGGTCGTTATAGTCGACACGAAACCCCAAGGCAGGAAATTGATCGTGCATATCGGGATTCGCCGGAGGCGTGTGATCAACATCAAATGCAGTAACCGTAATCCCACCCTGCTGATAAACGACACCTTGCTGAATATCTTTACCAATAAGCGCTAACGGCGCCGAAGGCCTAGCGCTATAGCGAAAACTATACTCAAAAGCAGCCTCAATATGCTCTGCCATTTCCTTGGTTCCGGTGGGGCCAAAGACCTGCATTGGAGCAGTTCTTAACCTTGTTCTGGCAGCCGTAGCCCACAAATCTGGCAACCCTATATTATGATCACTATGTAGATGAGTAAGATATAACTTGTCAACTTTCTGAAAATTGGCCTTGCCAATACTGGCTATCTGTTCGGCAGCTCCGCGTCCAGCATCAAACAAAAATGCTACATCTTCTATCTCTACTAATGTCGAATAATTAATGCCCAATGCATCCTTGCCTCGTTCGCCAGCATGCGGGCCGCCGCCAACACCCAGCAAAGTGACCTGGATCAGACCCTCACCGATAACTCTTGCATCAACTTGGGTAGCGCGAACAGATCCCTCTTGAGCATGAACCGGGATAGCTATAGCTATCGTCAATAGCCCGCCAATTACGCTCATCCTAAATCGCTTTATATGAAAGCACATAGTATTTTTCATGTCGAAATCGTTAGAAAAAAAGTGGAATTAGCTTGATTCGTCAAATAGTAGCAACCAACTGGGTCCAACACCATTAGTCCAAGAGGGCTGACACTATCTGTTACACATCGGCTCTAACATAGCTCTAGATTCAAGCTGTCTATTTCTCCACCAAAAATTCATATTCTGAACGAAGTATTTGGCTACTATTGTCACTTACAAGCAGGAGATCGAATAATGAAAACTGAATATCAAAAAGGTCTATACACAACGCCGGCAATTGTTAACAGGTGGACAACAAAAGTTTGTGCCGGTCTGGTCATAATCGTTCTGTTAGTAACCTCCTCAACTGTGTTTGCACATCATTCCTGGGGAGCCATTTACAACGAAGGTGAACCGGTGAGTATTACTGCTGTAATTACAAGCACCCCATATCGAAACCCCCACGATAGAGTCGATGCCACGATTACTAATAAAGCTGGCGAAACTGAGGAATGGAAGATTGAATGGCGTGGCCGACGCGGTGCAGGCGGCAGAGGCCGTGGAGAAGACGGTAGAGGCCGTCAGGTAGTGGAATATGATTTAAATATCGGCGACGAAGTTACTATTGAAGGCGTAACCGCTCGCGACCCTAATCGCCTGACCATCCAGATGACTAAGCTTACACGTATTTCAGATGGCATGACCATCGAAGCATCACTTGGCCGTGAAAGAAATGGTGCAGACCGTGGTGAGGGACGTCGCGAAGGCCGAGGCAATAGGCGCAATCAAGTCGTCAATTGACGACTCGAACCCACGCTACTATCGTCATCAAACCAGGAGCAAATACAATTTCTCAGTTCGCTTCATAATTTAGAACTTCTTCCTCAAATGGCACAAAGTTCACATTGTCCATGCAGGAAAATTCCTCAATATCCCAACCTACTCTTCGGTATCGTCTTTGGCCTGTCCAAGATTCGGTAAATGCGATCGGGTCTTCAATTAAAATATCGATGAGTAAGTTACCCTCATCATCTAAATGAATTCTTTCTTCAACTCGTAATTGATCACTATGCGGCACCCCTTCTCGATCAATCCAAGTTTTGTCATTAAAATTAACGGTCTCTACAACAAGTGTTTTGCCTTCCCAATGCCCCGCCGAGTCACCCATCCACATAGGCGCAAGATCCGTTCTATGCTCTCGCCCATCAGTATAGATCTGTCTTACAACATGATCATATTCAAATAACATCAAAACCCTGCCCTCAGAGTGAATAATCTCCATAGGGAATGGATGCATATAAATTCTAGGTGTACCAGGTCTGAAACATTCGTAAACAGGATCGTTTGTTTCCAGAACGGGGACGCTTCTGCTGCCAAAAGTTGGCTTGGCCTGATCATACCGTGCTTGCCCCCACGGGGTCATGGGAGGTGGATCCGCTCTAAGCGCAGAATTCTGGAAACCACGGTTTTCCTCTGGGGGATTATTCGTCCAGACACCGGAAAAATCATCGCCTGCTTGGGCAAATACGTTATTACATAAAGAAATAACCAAAATTATGACTAATGCTACTAGCTGTTTATACATCATAGAACCCCAATAATTAAGTCAACAATCAATCCCCACCGACTAAAACCACACCATTTGAATCAATAACCTTCCTTAGTCTTAATGAAGGTGCACCACTCCTTGCAGGATTTCCTGAAAGCGTTATCTCATCGCCTGTCTGTAAAATATCTTTGCTCCAACTGGTAGTAGATCCTCGTTCCATTCGGGCCAATCGATTAGGGCTTGTTAACTCGCCAGACCATTCAACTACCCCGCCACTTTCATCTTCAACCTCTATATAAATTAATACGTGCGGATTAATAAAATGAAACTTTGATACCTTTCCGGTAACCGTTTTTGACAAACTACCATCGTATGCAGCCCCACCATGATGAGCCGTAGCTTGAATCGAAAAGCACAACAAACTCGCCAATATAGCGGTATTAAACGTCAATCTAAACATAAAATTCCTCCCGAAAACTTAGGTGTAACTATCTTACAACATCGCAACCTCAGAATAGAACATCGGAGCTGCATTAATTATGAGTCTAGCAATCACCTAGATTTATAGGAATCAAGCTACACAGGAACCCTTTAATATTTAAAATAGCATTCGCGCACCAATCTCCATACTCCGTCCCGCTGCCGGTGCAATGTCCTTCACAATTGAAGCGTGGTAACGCTGTTCTTCGTCCGTTAAGTTTCGCCCCTGCAGAAACACGGTTAGCTCATTGCTACCAAACTCAATCGACCGCCCAATATATAAAGACAAGTCACTGTATGACTCGGTGGGAAGCTCACCAAACGCAGTACGCTGCTGCCCGTCTACATACAACCAGTCGACATCGACTGACCAAGCTGAGCTAAGCCAGGATAAGCCAATACCATATCGAGATGCCGGGATTCGTGGCAGATTTTGATTCCCAATCAAGCCTGTATCCAATTCTCCGCGCACGGTGTCAAATATGAAGGTGAAATCCAAATCCCCCGTTGCTACCACACCAAGGTGAAACAAGCCCTGCACATCTAGCCCACGAAAACTGGCGTCATTTTGTCGATATGTAAAGACTGGCAGCCCATCCTCAACTGTGCCAACATTTTGCTGATAGATAAAGTCGGCAAAATCCATATAGTAACCACTGACATTAATCTCCATAAACCTATTTTCATAGTTGGCGCTTAGTGTCAGTCCGGTAGCCCGTTCTTTGTCCAAGTTTGGATTACCTATTTCGAACGATTGGGTCGCTAGATGCGGACCATTAGAATAAAGTTCCTCTATGGTAGGTGCGCGACTGCTGTAATCAAGCAATGCTGAAAAGGTCAGATAATCGTTGATCGGGTTTAGCAGTCCAATTGAAGTGCTTATAGTCGAAAAGTCACGCTGTTCGATCCCCACTGCCGTTGGACGATGCTGCAAATCTTCGAACCGCACACCAGTCTCTATATCAAACGTATTAAATTCTCGTTCGCCAACCCAAAAAATACCAACTGATTCTGTCTCCACTTGTGGCACAAAGGCCTCCTCCCCAACGACGGAAAACTCTCGGGAATTCGCTTGCAAACCAAAAGTGCCAGTTATTTCCTGCCATCGTAGGTGCGTCAATTGTAAGCGTGCCTCCCAAGCATTGTTACTAAATTTGGTGCCTACTTCTCCGTTACCTTCAATCTCCTCATGCTCATAATCATTGACGCCGAGCCGAAAATTTAGCGACTCAAAACCACGAAAAGGCTGATCTAGTTGCCCCTCGATGTCAAAGCGTGTCTGAGACATATCGATCATACCTGGACCCTCTTCTTCGCCCTCCTCTTCAGCACCTTCTTCTTCATGCCCATGTTCCTCTTCATGCCCATGCCCACCGAGTAATCCGTACTCAGCGTTGAGAGAACTAATTGAAAAACCAAGAAAGCCCTGTTCACCGATATAACTCAAGCCTAATGCACCACCTTGACGTTGAGCACGACTACCAACTAACGTACCGCTACTATCACTTTCTTCCTCATGGTGTTCGCCCTCTGCTTCTTCGGCAGCTTCCTCTGCTGCGTGCAGCGCTGAAGACTCAGCAAAACCTGGAATCTCATAGTCGTCAGCATTACTGACGAAGGCATCAACGTGCACTACAAAATTCTGTCCGATCGCGGAATCCATACGTACCGCTCCAGTCAAAGCGTTAGCATTATCCGCAGCACGTATTTGCGCTCGACCCTGGGCTTCGTCCGGAAGCTGTCTCGGTATTCGTCCAGTTTCAACATCCACCACACCACCAATTGCAGAACTGCCGTAGAGTAATGTGCTGGCACCCTTTAATACGGTAATTTGATTAGCAATAAAAGGTTCTACACTTACTGCGTGATCACCCGATGTAACTGACACATCGAGACTGTCAATTCGATCCTGAGTAGTTTTTACGCGCGCGCCTCCAAGGCCGTGAATCACCGGTCTACCGACTGCCGAACCAAAACTTGCGGTTTGGATACCGGCTTCGCCCTTAAGCGTCTCTCCAAGTGAACCTTGAACATTTTTGGCCAACTCTTCGCCACTTAATACGGTTATTGACTGTGCCGAACCCTCCTCAGCAAGAGGATGTGCCAGCACTCGAATTTCTTCAATATGTCTTTCCAAGCTGGAGTCAGAACTTGAATCTTGAGCCATCGCCAAATTAGACGACAACATATTTACAAACAAACCAGACAGCGTAAACGTAACAGTAATTTTTTTTGATAGCATAATAATTTTTCACTAAATAGCGGCCAAAACAGCCGTAAAACTGAGTGAGTGACAATGGTCACTAAAGGGCGGATTCATCTGAAGCTACAGATGAATCCAGTCGAATTATTAAGCTAGAGGTGGTGCGCGGGATAAGTAGGCTGTGCGGTTAAGTGATGTCACCTCAACCGTTAGGGGCGTTAGGCGAACTTCCGATTCAACAAAAACAGCTAGGACTGTCAGCGGTAATTCACAGCTACCCGCTTCATCAGCTGTAACAAAAACAGCACATAATTCCGTGTGCTCAAGAAATTGATGCTCAATATCATGCTGCGCTATTGCTGTTTGTGACAGCAGTAGAGCGCTAAGCAGCAGCGGTAATATTGATTTAATTTTCATCATAGACTGTATGCATCAATCGTGAGAAACACTCAACGATGTTTTTAGTTTAGCCTAAAGAAACCTCCTGAAAAGTTAACGTAAAGCAATGATGCATAAGTACTTCTGACTTTTAAAAATAAGCAAAGCGCAAGGTTCGGCCAATTCTCCAGAAAATATCCAGCTAAAAAACCAAATCTATTTTCTAAATCGCTCCCTTACGGGGCTTCGTTCTCTAACAATTGTGCCATCCGGAAGCACAGCCTCACCAAAAATTATTGTGCGCTCCCGATACCCTACTCGACCACTGAGTTGAATTTGATCACCTTCTTGAATGGCATCGAAGTCAAAACCCTGACGTTGCAATGCGATTCGCGCCAACATTTCCACTATCCACTCTTCCGAGGTTCCATCTTGGTTCGTGACTTCTAATACAAACGAACCGTGTGGATTAATCCACTTTACCGACACAACAGTTCCTTCGAATGTCACTATTTCATCAGAAAAATTCAATGCCACTGAATGATGGGCGGATAGCACAAGTGGTACAAAAAACAGTGCCCCAAACAATAAACCTTTGTTAAACATTAGTGTTCGCCTCCTGCCACGTCAATAGGTTCGCAACCATACACCACGAAATCGAAATCTGATCGGTAGTAGCGATTAGTCGCCTTTAAAGGCTCGGTGTAATTGACCGGATCACTATAGCTTATCTCAACCAACAACCTATCCTCGTCATCTACAGAAATACGCTCGATGCTACGCATTGCCTCGGATTGCGGCGGGAAACGTCGCAATGTCGTAACATATCCCGGCGCATAATCTAAGGTCTCAATAATCAACGCATCATCCTCGTACCAAGCAATCGAATGACCCATCGAGTGCATCAGCACACCATCTATGTTTTGTGTGCTTGGCTCGGTTTGAATTGGATGCCCATTTTGATTTAGCGGGATGGTTCGAACCAAATCGAACATCTCATAGCTAATCAGCACATAATCATCGTACTGCTCAATTTTTACCGACGTATCGGGCTCATCCCAGGCTCTCCCCAAACCAGATGGAATACAACCGTAGCTCGGATCATCCGTTTGTGGATTATAGCTGTCTACACGGCGCTGCCCCTCGGGTGTGTACTGAGGCTCTGAATACTCAAAAAACAATGACGGATCAATACTCCAAATACCTTCAAGATTTGATTGAGCTAAGACATTGGCCTGCCAGCCCAGCAGTAAAGAGACTCCCACTAATCTGGAACCGAGTGTTGTTTTAAATCTCAATTTTTAACTCCCCCTTTGAAGAAAGTATTAAGCAGTATAGGACAAAGATTAAATCTATTATACAGCCCATAAAAAGCGCTGCCGATATGTCGCAAATAGCCGAGTTCTATAGGGTTTTTGCATAACCGCTAATTCCGCAAAACAGACAACGATTCAGGCGGAACCCATAGTTGGGTACCGATAACAATCACGAAATAAGTCATAATCCAAATCGATAACGCAGCATGCAAACGCTTATTCGTCGTCAAAGCCCCTGCGAGAATGCCAAGGAGAACAGCCACATCATCAATACGGTACACGGACCATATTTCTTCTCCAGCCAACACAGTTCCCCCATACATTTGTGTCAGCATCGCGATAAAAAACGACCATAACATTGGCCTCCGCACGTTAAAGAAGTGCTTCTCAAGGTCTAGCTCATGCCCTTCTGTGCTCTGAGGAACAACTAAGGTAGCCGAAAAAAATAAGAATGTTGGTGTTGAAAAAGTATAGAGATATTTTAGAAACGTCCACTCGACCGCCCGAAACTCCCATCCTGCCCACCATGTTAGCGGAGCAGAGATGAAAAGGATTACTATCCACACGATATGCGGAAAAAACCAGCGAATAGATTCCTCCGTTTGAACCAAACGGCTAATACCAGAAAGAATCTGTGCAATAGCAAGAGCATAAACCACCGATGTGATGATTAGAATGAATTCAATTAAACTCAAATATCCCCAACCTCTTCATCTGAAGTAAATAGATTCTAACTCAAGGTTCAAAAAACCGTTATTTCGCAGTAGCAGCAATCTCGATGACCGTATACCAAAGAAACTGAACCAAACTCAGCACCGAGTCTTCAAGAATACGCTCGTCATCACCATGCGAACCACCGCCACCGCTACTATCTTCTGCAGCTATGATTGGGCCAAAGCCATAGCACTGGGTACCTTTAGCTCGAACCTGAGCCATATCGGTCGCGCCTGTGAGCATCGTCGGAATCGTTATTGCTGATGGGTATAAGCGTGCAGCAACATTCTCTAGCGCCTGAAATACGGGCGTATTTAAACCGGAAGGTGGACTTGCGGGTCGATACACGCCTTCGGGGACAATCTCAATATCCGGGTTGTTAATAATGCCAGCGAGATCAACATAGAAATCCTCTGGATTTTCATCAGGCAACCCACGAATATCAAATGTGGCGCTCGCCTCTGATGGAATTACGTTGCGTCTGAATCCTCCAGTAATGATGGTCGGGGCTACCGAGGTCCGCAACAAGGAATAATGCTGCGGTTCATGTTCAGCGAAATATCGTTCAACTCTAGGTTGATGCTCTGGATCAAGAATAGACCGGTATCGTTCCGCATCTTCTGGCTCGCTGATCTCAGCTAGACGCTCAAAATATGCACGTGTTGTTTCATTGAGTCTTAACGGGGACTGCCAGTTTGCTAGCCTGGAAACTGCACCTGCTAGCGCGGCAATCGCATTATCAACTCTGGGTCTAGATCCGTGCCCGGCTGTACCACGGGCAACGAGCGTAACCCGCATTGGAAACTTCTCTGTGGTTGTAATCCCAACTCGCTGCACTACACCGCCCTGAGATACCGTACCGCCACCCTCCGCCAAACAGTACTCTGCACCAATTTTGTCCCAGTGGTTCTCTACCATGTAGTCGATACCATAGGCGGTCGTCCCTTCCTCCCCTGCCTCGGCAAGAAAAATAACATCACGATCCAGTTCCACACCGGACCGTTGCAGAAGCAACATTAGCATTAAGGATGCCGTGACATTATCTTTATCATCAAGTGCGCCGCGTCCGTATATATAGCCATCTTTTTGAACTGCACCGAATGGATCGACCGACCAGTTCTCCGGCTGAACACCAACCACGTCGGTATGCGCCATTACCAACAGCGGTTCTTTACTGCCATTACCCTTAATGCGTGCCACCATATTCGCTCTATCAGGATCTCGGGCAAACAGGTCTGCTTCGATACCTTCATTCTCGAGCACTTGCTCAAGATAGGTTGCTGCAACTGTTTCATTGCCGGGCGGATTGCTTGTATTCGTTCGTAGTAGCGTAAAAAAGTGTTCTAGCGATTCCCGCTCAACGTCTTCCCAATCCAGTGGATATCTGTCTTGGGCACCCACGCCAGCAACGCTAAAACAAAGCACTGCAAACAAGCCACACACCGTCGAGCGATGGGTTCGAGATAATGATGTTATCGACTGCATGATTTCTCCTTGCTGATGTTTACTAGAAGTCTATTGGAATAGAAGTAGTATAAAACTTATCTTAAAAATCGTACGGCATTCCAAACCGACTACGAAAGTCGTAAAGCTCTATCGTAAAATCTTCGGCGGCAAGAAATAAAAACCTGATATCTCGATTCAGTTCCTTCAATTTACTCCCCCATGAGAACTCTTGTAGAACCGATTCTACTCCCAAACTGCTATTAAATGGCGTATCAACAGCTAGAACCGCCTTCTATTCTTTGTTCAGTAAATGACGGCTTATTGACCAAAGCGAACATTTGAGCCCATCCGACCCCATGTCGAAAGAGCTCTACTTTGAACTAACGATTTATATGTACATCTGCTTGCTGCATAAATTCGCGCATTACTTCCGGGTCGTTACTTTCTTCTTCAGTCATAGACCTTCTCCTGAAGTAATTTTCCTCATAACCAGCTGGTTCATAAAGCATTAGTGCATGGACATCCTCCTCACCCATCACCTTGATTGCATGTGGAGAATTAGGTGGGATATAGAGTAGATCTCCGGAACCGATTTGCTGAGTGTCTCCACTAACCGTAGCTTCCATAACACCAGAGATTATAAAAAACACCTCGCTATGAAGTTTATGAGTATGCCCCGGATAACTCGACATTCCGGGCTTAAAAATTTCTTTAATAATGCTATAGCGACCATCTGTCTGCTTCGCCGATAGCATAAATTTAGACAACATCGGACCGCGACTGAATTCCTCTAGCGAATCCACTTTAGAAAACACGTGCCCCCCATTCGATTCGGAATCCTGAGCGAACGTTGTAGCAGAAATTCCCACCCCAAATAGAACGAGACTTAACACAGAGACTAAAGTTGGCTTTATAACCATTTGCACCTCACTTGAGTGAATTACCTATTTTGATCGTATAGCGGGCATATGATCAAAAATATCGAATCTGTCCCGCTGAGTGACTGCTATTCGCCCAAAGCGGTCATTTACTTGAACATCTCTGTAGGCAGCTTTCGGGCACAAACGTTCAGCGAGTTCGAATTTACTGAGCGTATACCTCGGAAACTTCGCAACCATAAGTGCCAAGCTCTATACCCGGCTTCCATACGTTGAGCATTTTTTCCGTGTGTGGCTCAGTTAGTGCCCAGGGATCCGTTATCGTAGTGGAGTAGTGGATCTGGCCAGCTTCATCATCAATAACGAAACGTTCATGCACGGTTAGATCCGGTCCGGAAGAAATTCCTACTCGATTAAAATAAGGATAATTGATATTTGCTGTGTCTACTATCAGCGTATTTTCGTCTTCCCAGTACCCAACGGAATAACCCATATTGCTTTCTTCAGCCGTTGGTACTAGCGAGGCATTCAAATGGATGATTCGGGTCACATCAAACTCATGAGCCCGCATCACAATGGTATTTTCATCGTGCTGAGTAAACTCAATAGGATAAGGGTTCCCCATGGTTACCGGCATTCCTGGTGGGATACAAAGGAGCTGTCGGTTTTCCGTGTATTCGTCCCAAGTTGCAAATTTTTCCAGCGCAGCCTCCGTAAGCGGAAATGCATCTGGATCAGCAAAGAACCAATCGGCCCTTTCCGGTCCCCAAGACCAAATTCGAAACAGACCATCTGCATTTGCTTCCGCTTCAGCTATTTGTGCCGCCGTTGGGCCCGGGGCAGATACTTCAAGCTGTTGAACATCTGGCCAGCGCGGAGTCCCATTTGCGCTGAGCATAAGCTCTAGTCCATTGGCCAGCAAAATATTTGACATGACCATGTCGTTCGCCCGACGCATCGAAGATCGTCCAGCTACCTTCAAGCTATCGCCGACTTTAATAACATCTCCGTTAATGCCCCGCCGGTTCTAATTGCTCACTGAGCCGCCTCCCACAATCCACTCTCCGTCTGCAGTAGCAATATGAAATATCACGTGAGGGTTTTTCCAGAAGACGTTCGTAACCACACCCTCGATCTCGGTAATACTTTGCTCGTACTCTGAAGTTGAATGATGCGAAAAAACAGCAACAGGCAATATCAAAAGACCTATCCCCACAGCTGAAGTTAGCAACCTAATTATAGCTTTCATAAAAACCCACAAAGTTAAACTACGAGTAATAGGAAGCATAAACCGCCTCTTTCCCTGAATCAATTAGTATCAGCCAGCCCAAAAACCTCGTCATCACCTTTAAAAACAAGCTCAACCGAGCGAGATCTACCTACCTTTTCTAGCAGCAAACAGTAACACCGGCCTTTAATCTCTATTCCGCCGTGTCGAGTGACCGCTAATTGCCCAAAGCGGCCATTCACTGATGCGTTTATAACGAAAACTATCAAGTATCTTCATGTTTTATCCCCAGCCGAATACTCTCTACGCCGAGTGGCAAAGTTTGACACTCTTGCACGCTCAATACTCTTGATATTACTTCATCGCCCCAAATGTCGACTTGCCGCCTTAGGATCACAACCGTATTGATCCTGAAACGGGTAACCTGCATCAAGGCCAAGCCGAAATGATACAGTGACTGGCTCTGTCAAATAGACAGGGTCTTCGAGGGTGTACTTATAGTCAATGCGCGTGCCACCTTCGGTTAATGTAAGCCACTCAATAAGATGTTTTTGAGCACTTGAGGAGACACCACCACTAGTGCCCCACTGCGTGGGAGTAAAATAAGCTGTATCGACAACAAGGGTCTCTCCCTCGAACCAGCCAATCGAATGTCCTAAGTGTGAAGGTTGCATGTCCGTTGGGTGGTTGGTCATTCCAATATGGATGACACGATCCACATCGTTAATTTCGTGTCGAATGCTTAGTGTATCCCCATCGAGCTTGATCCTATGCGCCCCGACCTCAAAAGCAAATAGCCAAGGTGGCGTCTTCGAGATACAGCGGTACCACGGATTATCTTCGATCTGAAAGGCATCTATCTCAGCTTGACCGAGTTCAGTCAACGGCAAACCTGCGGCGGCTCCATCAAATCCGCCAAGTGATATTTGCGGTCCTACTGGTGTAGATGGGTCATTTCTTTCTTCGATTCCAAAACGACCACCGACGATTCGCCAAATACCAGTGAAATCCTCGGTTGTAGCAGACGTATCGACCTGACGTCTTGCTTGTCGAGGCGCATCTTGAAATGTGCCACCGCTTGAGACCATCGTGCTTCCATCGGGCAGTACCCAATAATTAGAATAGTAAAGGTTCTTATTGCTGTTGTTATCGGGATTAGCAAATACCGTGACTTGATCTCCCACCTTCATTGTATCCCGCGTCCAGCCTTGCCGCGTAAGTACAGACACGGAATTGAGCTCAAACAGATGCTCTTGCGTATCACCATTTTCATCTTCGACCGCAACCGTCGCAAACGTATGCGGGTTACGCCAGGAATACTCGCTGATCACTCCGGAGAACTCGAGACGAGTATTAGTATCAAAATTACTACGTGAGTGGTGCGCAAACGTAATGTAGGAAAACCCGATCGACAGTACAAAAGTTGTGAACAGTAACAACAAGTTTTTAATTGTGAATAGATGCATTGGTTTTTTACCTCTCAATTATGTAGCGTTCCCTCAAATGTCCGTCAATTACCCAAAGCGGCCCTTCACTTATTCAATTCGTGTTCAACTTCCGCTACTAATTCTACCTTCGGCGCATATTCACGTCACCGATTCCAAACATCCCCAAGACCGAATTGATACCGTTCGATCTTTCCCGCAAAATTTTGGATATCAAATTCTGAAGCGCGTATAGAAAATGATGAACGTCGCTAAATTGCGAACATGACTACTAATTGAACCAAGCAACTCGGCCCCAAGACTCAGCCCCAAAACACGGGACATGAGCCATCCAAAGCACAATAGTTATTACTCGACCATTTTACGGTACAGATGCCAGGTAGCATGACCCAACACCGGCAAGGCTACCGCCAAACCAATTAAAAACATCGCTGCCCCCAGCGTTAGTAAGGTCACAACTATTAGGCCCCATAATCCCATTACAAATATATTGGAGGTAACTGCTTTGATAGAAACGGCCATGGCTGTGAACGAAGTGACTGGCTTATGCAGAATCAGCGGGAAAGCCACTACAGACAGAGACAAGGCTGTGAACGCGAACAAAAATCCCACAAGGTTTCCATAAATAATTAACGCACCACCACGACGAGTAGTAAAAACTTCGCGAATAAATTCCGACATGGAAGCTGGTGTATTGTCGCCGAATAGACCAAAGTAAATTAGCTCTGCCATATACAGCCAAGCCACGTATAGCAGCATCATCACGATTGACAAGGCCAAAATTGGTGCGAATGACGAAGAATGAACAAAACCAAATGCGGCACCCCATCGCAATTCCAATCCATGTTCCCGACGCCGACTCATCTCAAATAAAACGATCAAGACGACCGGCCCAAGAAAATTAAAACCGGCCACCATAGGAAACACCTGATACCGCAGCTCCTGACCCACTATGTACAAAGACCATAAAACCGCAAATGAGGTATACATTAGAATTAAAAATGGAATATGACTGGGCTTTGCACGAAAGTCGTCATAGCCCTCATGCAATGATTGCCAAAGATCATGTACGCTAATCTTACGAATCTTTATTTGATCCGCCGTTAGACGATGCTCTGCGAATGAAGCTTGTTCAGTTATGTCGATCATATCGATACCGCCTCCTGTTTTTAAAAGTCTGCGGTTGGGCGGTCTTGCACACACACCAGATAGATCATCCAACCGCTGTCTGGGGAAAACTGATTCTGACGGTTAAAACGCAGTATAAATCACAACATCCCCAAAACTCGTTGATGAATCAAGGATAAGAGCTATCGCGATTGAAGTCCACCATTGAAAAAATGGCGCGTTAAGATCACATTTAAATTTTTAGTGTTAAAGCGGCCATAAGCTAGCATCTATAAGGATATACATGCGTTCTACCAATCATCAAAGGAGCAGAAAGAGCAGCAAAAATTAAAAAACCGCAAACTAACAAACCTAGGAATAGACGTAAAACTCGAGTAGCAATAGACTATAGAAGCCTGCTTTTACGAGAACGTGAAAATTACATATAGCAGCTCTGATTACGGTGTTCTGATAGTTGCATACAGCAAATGCCTCGAAACGAATACGTTTATACGCAGAGACTGCTGATACCCGTCATGTTCCATCTCTATACGCAAGTCTGTCTATTTAGGCGCTATTGAGAGTAGAATCAATACAAGAAATAGATTTTAACCATCTAATAATCAGTAAGGCAACCGCTCAAGATGTACCAAAATTTAGCGAAAATTTGATTTCATTCAACAAACAAGGGGGTCCCGATGCATTCATTAAAAGTCAATAAATCATTTGTACATAAAATAGCAACAGCTGCGTCAGTGCTTACGTTCCTCGCATTAAGCGCTTGTGGTCAATCGGCTGAGCAGACTGCCACACCTGTTACGGAAACGGCCAACGCAGAGCCAGTCACCGTCGTGTTTTACGAGGGCGCACGATTAATCGTAGGCGATGGTTCAGAACCGATTGAAAACAGCGTATTCAGCGTCGACAGTGGTCATTTCGTTGCTGTTGGCACTGCGGGAGAACTCACGATACCTGAGGGTGCAACGCGAATTGATCTAAGTGGCATGACTGTGATGCCCACGATCATCGATACACATACACATCTGAGCGTTACTCGTGAGGCACTTCTAGACGATCTACAACGACGAGCATATTTTGGTGTCTCTGCCACCCTGAGCATGGGCGCTGATGGACCAGGCGCACCACTAGAGATGCGTGACGAGGTGATCCCTGATGCAGCTTTGTATCAATCTGCAGGCCATGGTATCACTGCACCAGAGCCAGGCCGTCGAGTTGTTCATTGGGTTACCAACGAAGAAGAAGCCCGACAGGCTGTGCAAACCGAAGCCGCACGCAATGTTGACGTCATAAAACTTTGGGTTGATGACAGAGACGGACAGTTTGAGCAATTGAGTCCCGAAATCTACGGCGCGGCTATCGACGAAGCCCATCAGAACAATATAAGAGTATCGTCCCACCAGTACGAACTAGTGGATGCTAAAGGTCTGGTACGTGCAGGAGTTGATATATTTGCGCACGGAGTGCGCGATCAGGATATTGATGATGAATTCGTAGACATGGTAAAGCAGCGCCCGAATTTAGTACTCATTCCAAACTTACCTGAGCGCGGAGTTCCCACCGACCTAGACTGGCTGACGGGCTCTATACCGGATGCAGTGTTAAATGGATTGCAGGAAAATAATACTGATAACCCTGAAGCCCAAGAGATGTTCAATATTCAGGCACGCAACCTTGCCAGACTTAGCGACGAGGGCATGACCATAACGGTCGGCACAGATGGCAATAGACCGTGGGGTCCACATATTGAGATGGAAGATATGGTTGCCTCAGGAATGACGCCTGCGCAGGTTTTGGTTGCCGCTACAAAAAATGGAGCCGCTCTGATGGAATTAGACGACAGGGGAACCATCGAAGTGGCTAAAGTCGCCGATTTCATTGTGCTCGCAGCAAATCCACTGGACGACATTAACAACACTCGTAAAATTTCGACGGTGTATTTAAGCGGTAAAGAAGTTGATCGTGCCGGAATCAGTGCCCGCTGGAACGATCTCTAGCAAACTCGGATCTTATTCTTTCCATGGTCGTGACCATACTTGTGTCACGACCATGGCATATATGCGAAGCTCTTTTGTCCGGGTTCAAAGTGCAATCAATCAGTCGTATAAATAGATTGCCTCTCTTGTTGCACTTCTCTTAAATCAATAACTGGTCCCAAATTAAAACTTTGTCTCAAATTGATAGCCGACTCTCTACAAGTTGCAGCTATTATCCGGCATATCCCGAAACCACGCTCCATCAGTTCCGCAGTTGACCAAGCTACCGTCCGAATAAACGATCTCCCCACCGATCAACGTTAGCGTCGACTTAATATCACGCAACTCTTCATCCGCCACCGTAAGGTAATCGGCAGACAGCACAACAATATCTGCTAGCTTGCCTGGCTCGATTGAACCCAGGTTGTCATCTTCACGTGCATCCCAGGCGGTACCCATAGTGGTTGCACGCAGTGCTTCCATTCTAGTTACGGACTCGTGCGCAAGAATCGGATCGCCGTATGACGTCTTTCCTGTGGTCATGTGATACAGCCATACCCAAGGAGAAAATGCTGTGGCATCACTACCAGCACTCATATTAATACCACTATCAAGAATCGTTCGGTACGGTGGCCCTAGATCTCCCATTCGAAAGTCACCGTGGTAATAATGAATCTGCGTTGCTACGCCCGCGCCCATGGCTATGAGACGATCGAGGATTCCCTCATCTATTTCCTGAACGTGCGAAAGGTTCCAGTGCAGATCCGCGATTGGGTAAGTTTCGTTTACAATTTCGAATGCAGTTGTGTGCATTTCCAGTTCTTCGACGTCAATCGAATGCTGATGTACCAACCACCCGTTGGCCGCAGCAATGGTGAAAGCCTCTACAAATAATTCAAGGGGTTGAATCGGCGTAGTTTCCCAAACTATGTTCTCACCAAAGCCATATACCTTGAACATATCGTCGCCTAATCCCAAGAACGTGTTATCAACGCGCTGTTGGATTGCCGCTGTACCCGTTTCTGCCGTTGCCCATGCCTGAATCTGTGCCCGAATCCGCACCGTCAATTCGTCCTCCTGCCAAAGCGACATAATCGCCTCGTATTCACTATATTCATCAAACGCGCCTGGCCCAGGAAATCCGCCGCCACCTTCTAGTACGGTGGAAAGGCCAACGGTATTCGAATAGCGCATGAGTTCGCGTAGTGAACGCTTTTTGTCTTCCAACGTATGGTCTTCCTGCAAGCGAGCGTATGCTTGAAGCCCTGGTGTATCGAAAGAGCCAGGCCGAGTCGCGAGCACCCCGTCCTTATCAACTGGTATGCCTGCAGCTTCAAAAAATCGTTTACCAATACTGTTTGTCACAGCGGGCCCAAATATATATGCCATCATGAACACAGCATGATTAGGCGCCGCCTCATCAAGCTCCTCCAGCGTTGGGGGACGCTCCTCCATGAATTGCCGTGGGTTCCAGGCGTTTAGGATGGTGATAAAGCCGGTACCGTCGAGACTGTCATCGGCAGGTGGTAGGGTAGCCGCACGGCCGGCGACGAGCCGCTGAACGTCTGCAATAGAAGTGGCCGTTTCGACGCCGCTTATACCGTGCCCAGGCCGCATACCTGCGCGGAGATAATGCATATGATTGTTCTGAAGGCCGGGCACCACCGTGCGCCCCTCAAGATCTATAACCCGATCGCAAATCTGAGTACCGACGTCGTCGCCAACGCTGAAAAATTTATCATGCCGTATACGGACGCTTGATACAATTGAATCAGAAACGTCGACGGTGAGGATTTTACCGTTAGTCAGAACCAGGTCGCCTCCGCCTGGGCAACTTGCAATATTTGGTTCAGTCTCGCTAAGAGGTACTGCCTCAGACTCAGCGCTAGATGAGTCAGGCGCAGCACATGCCGATATCACCAATATAATGACAGCAGATATAGTAAGAGCGAGCCCACGTTTAACCCAAAACATGGAAACTAATGTCCTGTTGTTTATTCGAATCGACATGGCACCATCTCCGCTGAGCTATTTATGTTTACTTGATCAAATTTTAACGTAGGCATTATAAAGCTAGTTAAAAGATACTATAAATTGGAACTCTAACTAGGGAATAATAGGATGCGCGTTCGCTCCCATTGAGCCGCAGTGTGGCCGACCGGGCGCATGCATGAACATTTGCTCACTGGCAGCCGTGTCCGATGTACATCTAACTAGCGAACTATAGGGTGCCATAGTCGCATGTGCTTGGGCATCGCCTGGCAGTAAAATGGGTACTACCAATGGTGCCGTGTAAGCCCCATATTTGGCTAACAATTCCCTGCGGTCTATTAGTTTTTCTGGTTTGTCAGAACCAGATTTTGGTTTGCTCAAATGTCACCTTCCGCCTAAAATATGCACCGTTAATCTACACTTGTAGTTATTCTATACCCCGCAGGGATGGCCATAGTAATTCAATAAGATCCCATGCGCCATTCACCAAACGCGCGTATTCTGATCAAACGCTGGTAAAGGATAAGGCATCAAGATAGATACCAACGAGACCGATGAAAAGCGACATCACTTCTATTCAATCCGGTTTTGAATCCTGCCGATAAGCCATCGTGCCCTCAGGCACTTGGTACCAACCCGGATCACTATAGTCACCCGCCGGCTGTTCGGCACGCACCTTAAACGTTGTAAACATTCCGCCCATACCTATCGATCCGTGTGGACCGTCACCAGCCATCATTGGCAAAGTATTTTCTGGTAACTCCATTTTCATATTCGCCATTTCGGCCATACCTCGGTCGCCCATAACCATATATTCAGGTATCAAGCGCCGTAATTTCATCGCCGCATCTTCAAAATCAACTCCAATAGAAGTTGGCAGGTCATGTGACATTGCATTCATCGCATGATGAATTTTATGGCAATGGAAAGCCCAGTCCCCGGGAGCGTCGGCAACAAATTCAATTGCGCGCATTTGACCTACCCCAACATCAACGGTTGCCTCTGGCCATCGCGCAGATTCTGGCACCCAACCACCATCGGTACCCGTCACCTCAAAAGAGTGGCCATGCAAATGGATTGGATGATTGGTCATAGTGAGATTTCCGACTCTAATTCTGACCCGGTCTCCCTGACGCACCACCATTGGTGAGATTCCGGGAAACGCACGACTGTTAAAAGTCCATAGGTTGAAATCCGTCATCGTGCTAACACGCGGAGTATAACTACCCGGCTCAATATCGTAGGCATTCAGCAAGAACACGAAGTCACGATCAACTTCATGCATGCTTATCTCTCGAGGATGCACGATAATTGTGCCCATCATACCCATCGCAAACTGCACCATTCCATCAGCGTGCGGATGGTACATAAACGTACCAGCCCGTTGCATATCAAATTCATAGACCCAGGTCTCGCCAGGCTTAATCGGCGGCTGGGTAAGGCCAGCAACACCATCCATGCCATTTGGAACATGCACTCCATGCCAATGAACGGTGGTAACCTCTGGTAATTTGTTGGTCACAAAAATTCGCACCCTATCACCCTCAACACATTCAATGGTGGGGCCAGGCGATTGCCCGTTGTATCCCCACAGGTGCGCCGTCATACCCGGAGCGATCTCACGCTCAACCGGTTCTGCCACAAGATGGAACTCTTTAACATCACCTTGTATCTTCCAGGGCAGTGACCAGCCATTAAGCGTTACCACTGGCTTAAAGGGTCGACCCGTTGTTGGAACCGGCGGCGGCTGAGTAGCAGCAGAGCCCATTAGCGGAGCTTCCGGAATACTCTGGGCGTTCGCCCGAGAAACCACACTGACCGTAACCAGCGCGCCGGCCGCATTCGTTAGAAAATTTCGGCGTGAAACCATTAGGCTAACCCGTGAATAGTCGAAGCGTTAGTGAGCATGGGAAACCACTTCTGAACTTAAAGTGTTGGCCCCATTTGGTGGCGCTACTGCTGAAACACCAACGCCAGACATAGCACGTTGCAACTCTATCTCTGCGAGCCAAAAGTTTCGTTGTGCATGGAGTGCTGCACTAACAGCATTAGTTCGTTGCGTTGCGTCGGCAATAAGATCCATTACTCCAACTAGCATACCGTTATATAGTTTGAGCTGTTCTGCGGAAACTCTTTGGGCAAGCGGTACTATTGCCTCAAGTGAATGTTTGGCTAAATCATATTCAGCGCGATACGCCAACCAAGCACTACGTACATCTGCCCTGGCGTTTACGCCGGCCTCTCCCGCCAAACCTTCCAGACGGCCTACCCGTACATCAAAGCGCTGTGAGACCGCGCGTGCTTCAAGACCGTCTGGGCCAACCGCCGTAATAGGAAGATTAGGTAGTCGCTCTGGCAATCGCACTCGTTCGGCCTCAGCACCCCAAAGACCCATAGCTTGAACTAATCTTTCCCGCTCGATAGCTGCCGCTGCTTGCGCGGCTGTCAAACTCGCCAACGCATCAGCATACACTGACTGTGCCCGTAAAAACTCAAGCTCTGTAGCGTTACCAATTTGCCTCATATTCTGCATAACATCACGACCAACCTCCGCAGCCGCCAAAACATCCTCCAGATAAACTACTGATTGGCGTGCTGCAACTGCGTAAACCCAGGCACGCCTTGCAGCAAACAGCATGGCAACAACTTCATCAGCTGCCTGAACACGTGTGGAGCGCAACTCAACAGATTCGCTGGCTAACGCCGGCACGCTCACCCAAGTCATTAAGTTTACTGATATTGAACGTTCAATCCTGGTGTCTACAGTACTCGGGGCAACGCCGCCATTGAAATCAGGGTTTACGGTATGTGCAAGTAGCAATCGGTCAAAACCCGGCATATCTAGATTTTCCAGGGTACGTTCAACAGCAGGATGATGCAGTAATGCAAGTTCCGCAGCTGATTCTGCGGTCTGAGGCTGAGAAAGTAACTCGGTCTCACGCAACGTTCTGCGCCTGATCAATGCAAGTTGTTCTGGTGACGCGACTGTCGAAACTTCGACTTTGCGATTTCCAAACGATTCAGAATTACTTGGCCCGGTCGATGTGCAGCCGACTAAAATTATAGCTATCGTGGAGACGCAACCTATATACTTTGCGCAAACCTTAGCCCAACTCGCGCACACATTCATTGATGCAATTTAGCCGAGTTGGCCGATGCAGTATCCGAATGATCCAATCGCTTGCTAGTGCTAGGTGCGCTATGCGGCAAATGCCTCATTGGAGCCGATGAATTCACACCATCACTATATAGCTCCCGCCAATGAAGTCGCTCTTCGTTTGGATTGGAATAACGAACAACGGCTCCTTCAAAAATGAGCAACGCTGCAGGAGTCGACGGATCGGCCGCTTCAATCCCCTCTGAGTGAGCAAACCCGATTTGAGAGATCGCGCTACCTCCGAAAAAGAGCGCGATCAAACTCAACAAATTAATCCGACTTGTGCAGCTCACTAAAAATTAGCTATAGCCCGAGCAGAACCCGTCAATTCAACGATATGAAGACCTGAATTGGCTCTATCGATTGCGTAAACATAGCCGCGATCATCGACTTCAAGATTATTCGTCTGAATTGCTTTTTTACACTGCTCAACACCGTCCACCGTAAGGCAACGATCCGTTGTGTTTTCGTTTATCGCTGGAATGTAGTAACCAATTTCTTTCGGTGACCACGGGTCCCGGATATCAACTGCCCTAACACCACCATTGAAGTAAGCAAGGAATACAATTTTACCGTAGTAGATTGGCGTCGTACTTTCGTTTGAAGAGTGCGTGCCAAAACGCCCTCCTCGCTCACAAAAGTTTCCGCTTTCTTCAGGCACCTGAAAATTTCCAACTGGCCATGGTTTGGCCTCATCAGTGATATCGACCATATACATCATCTGTCGATTCTCTGTGCACTCATTGCGTAGCGACTCGCCAACGACCAATAGCATATCTCGCGTACGGCCTAGTGTGTTGTCGGCAAACTCTGGCACATCAATACCAAAAACAGGGAACGTGGTATGCGCGCCTAGTCGAGGACCGGTAAACATAGTCGTAATAACAGGATACTCAAGATTTTCGTCGGTCGGTTCCAATGGGTTTTCAACCGCAGGATTACCGCGTATCAGTTTCTCACGATCGATAATTTGAATAACCCCATCAAGAAAAGTCCCGTAACCAAAATAGATTCGATTGCCTACAGCGATTGGTCCATGTAGATCATGCTTACCCATTTCTTCGTGATTCGGTGCGCCAGGTTGCTGCCCAGGTAAACCAAAATTACGAATAAAGCGTGGCTCAGCCGGATTCGAAAGGTCGTAAACTTGTGTCATGCGGCGCGTGGCCCAGCCCTCAACACCAGAAACCAAATAAGCGATGCCTGTATCGCACTCCCACCAGTTTTTGTGGGTATCAACAAGGCCTTCGCCTTGCATCGCAGCAACCAATTCAGGCTCCTCAGGCGTGCTCACGTCATAAATTTGATGACCTCGGGTACCAACTGCTCGCAATAAGTAGAATGCGCCATCAACACCGTTAGGTAAATCGCTACCCGAACAGGTTCTAACCATTTGCGCTTCGCTATCATCAAGGGGTTCGCCTATTCCAGGAATACCTGGGATATGGGCTAAATACTGAGGATTGGAAGGATCGGTAACATCAACTATAGAAGTGCCATTACCCTCTTCTCTACCTGATAAAGGATTCTGTGCAACACCAGCGTGATGCCCGATATAGGCAATCCATCTACCTCCCTGCTCCTGAATAACAGGATGATATCCACTACGACCTTGTAGATCGTTGTAGCCAACCAAGCGCATATTTTCAGCGTCTTCCTGATAAGCATCGTATTCTGTAGTCTGCGCGCTCGCGCCACCTACTAGGCCGAATAAAGAGGCTGCGAAAACTAAAGCCGGAAAAAATGGTTGTCTTAAAAGCGTCACTGGGCGCATAGGTCCCCTCCTGTTATTTTCTAAAAGTTTTATTATAAAACACAAATATTGCCAAGTAGATTATGGCTCGAACCACTACAACACTGAGTCTATAACAAACACTGGCGTTTGTAGGAATATTGCGCGGCATTAACTTGTAACTTCTGGTTTCACGCAAGATCGTCTTTCCCTTCGATTAGAAAGTGATGACTATCAGACCCGGCCGTTCGCGCGCTAAGGTGCAGCGCATAATCCGGATCGTTCATAAACGCCCGGGCGGCTTCTTTAGACGGCCACTCAATAATAACCCGCAAGCCAACTTCTTCACCTTCACCTTCAAGTCGTTCGTGACTGGCCGTCCGGGCAAGATATTTTCCACCGTGCTTTGAAACAAGTGCGGTCGTGGTTTCGATGTAAGCCGGAATCCAGGAAGGATCGGTAGGTGTTACGTCTAAAACTGAGTAATAAGTCATCTTGTAGTTCTCCTATATTTAATCAATCGTCTAGTTTGCTTTTTCCGGAAGCATACGTTTCAACACATCGTCTTTTTCAACAAAGTGATGGTATAGCCCGGCACTCGCGTGCACAGCTATCACTATCCAAAATATTAATGGCCCGGCAATCTCGTAGTGAAAGAAATCGAACGGTATTTCGAACTCTTCATAAGTGAGATCAAATTGAGCCAACATATCAGTAAAAATGGACACTTGTGATAACGAGGCAACATGAAACAAACCATAATTTACGCCAGAAGTATTGCCAAGGTAGCCCGAAACCGGAGTGACGATCAGCATGAAATACAACATAAAATGACTGATATTAGCTCCCTTGATTTGCCACGCGGGCATGTTGCTCGGCAATTTGGGATGAGGATTGGTGGCCCGCCAATAGAGCCGTAAAATTACGAATACCAGTATGCTAAAGCCAATCCCTTTGTGTAATTGGATGATAGGGCTTCTCAATGGCCCTTCGTCATTCAGCACCCAATGTAAGTAATAAACGCTGACATACGCAATCAAAATTAAAAGCGCTGTCACCCAATGCATCCATTTGGCAACGCTGCCAAATTTCACTTCAGTATTACGGATCATTTTGTCATCCCCAGAAGGTTTTTTAGTTAGCGCCGACTAATCTTATTTTCGCCATCTCTACATAGCTAATGCAGGCTATTCTCACGCAATGTATAGACGTTTATGCCCCACGATAGAGCTCAACACGCTTTGAGTATAAATAACATAAAACAGATCTCCTAACCGACCTGGCTAAAGGCGCTAGGCATGTTCGTATTGCACAAACCTCGATAAGGGTTTAACTTGCTAAAATATTAGGTCATGGACTTGCGCTATATATTTCTCGAATTAGGATCTAATCATTAAATGGCGGTGGGATTCAGATGCCTTTTTAATAACTCTCGAATAGTAAAAAAGTAGGAGTAGACGTGACCAAACAATTAACAACAATACTCTTCGTGATGTCGCTTACATCGCTCGGTGTGTCAGCACACCATTCTAGGCAGGCGTTTTTCGACATGAGCCAGACGGTGGAAATTGAGGGTGAAATAACCCGCGTTCAGTGGCGCCATCCGCATGTACGCTATTGGCTGCAGGCCGATGCCGAATATGGAGGTGCACTCTGGGAAATGGAGACAACCCCTCCGAGCGTGTTAGAGCGGTACGGAATAAGTTCTGACATACTGACTGAAGGCACGCGCGTAAAGGTTGCCGGGCCACCGTCCAAATTCAAAGAAAATGTGATGGAAGTAAGCCAAGTGTTGCTACCAGATGGCCGCGAAGTTTTACTGCATACCGGACTACCGCCAAGGTGGTCTCAGGATACGGTCGTACGTACGCTTAAACCATTTAGCGAAGAAGAGATTAGTGCAGCAGAAGCGATAGCCAACGGTATATTTCGTGTTTGGAGCCGAGCGGCTACTCCCGGGCTCGGCGATTTCTGGCTTGACGATTACCCCCTTGCCCCAGCCGGACAAGAAGTCGCTGCTGCGTGGGATCCACGGATCGATGTCGATACGGGTTGCCTACCGAAAGGTATGCCAAGAACCATGGATAACAACTGGCCGGTTGAATTTGTTGATGAAGGCCATCAAATTAGGCTTCGCATTGAAGAATTTGATTTGGAACGTACTATTAATCTAACCGATGACCGGGCCGAGAAAGATATAACACCATCGATGATGGGATATTCAACAGGCCGTTGGGAAGAAGACGAATTCGTTGTTAGAACAACGCACATACGCGCACGCTATTTTGGAGTGGCCGGGATAAAACTTAGCCCTGAAGCTATCGTAGATGAACGGTTCATTATGAGCGATGATGAGAGCAGATTAGACTACGAAATGACCGTTATTGACCCAGTTACGTTTACAGAGCCAATAACTCAGTACTCGGCATGGGGTTGGCTGCCAGGCGAGAAAATCAAACCGTATGATTGCGTCGACACACCTGGTTCTTGGTCAGCGGAGGAGCTTTAGTAAGGCTAGAATTCCCGGCTGGAGGGCTAAGAGAACGATTGAGCGGAGCGCTTATTGAGTAGTAAAAGAATCGGGTGGTTACTAAATAAGAGCTTGGTGATTAAAGAACATTGCTCTTAATCACCATCATCTTCTCACGGGTCATTTCATGCATGGAGTATTGGATTCCACCCATGCCAATCCCTGAAGCGTCGCGGCCGCCAAATGGCATCCAATCAACCCTAAATGCCGTGTGATCATTAATCATCACTGCTGTAGCATTTAACTTGTTGCTGGTATCTAACGCATCATCAAGCTCATTAGTAAAGACTGAAGCCTGAAAACCGTACGGGAGCGCGTTAGCCTGATTAATAGCATCTTCCTTATCAGTATATGAGTACACACAGACGACCGGCCCAAAAACTTCTAGTTGTGACAGTTTTGCGTCCTTTGGGGGATTCAATACAACGGTTGGAGAATAACAGGATGCAGATATTCTTATGCCACCACACAAAACTTCACCGCCCTTAGCTTTCGCCTCATCCACCCACTCCTCAACGCGATCCGCTTCTTTCTCTGAAATCAGTGGACCAACCTCAGTCGCTGGATCCAATTGATCACCAACCACTAGGTTTGCCGCTTTATCTGCCAGTTTTTTAGCTACTTCTGAACATATACTTTCATGCGCATACACACGCTGCACCGATACACACACTTGGCCAGCATGATAAAAACCACCTTTAGCCAAGCTATCAATCATTGGATCGACATCTGCACTTTTATCTACAATCACCGGAGCAACGCCGCCGTGTTCAAGCGCGCAGCGTGTTCCCGGTGCAAGCTTAGAACGTAACATCCAGCCAATCCGTGCTGAACCAATAAACGAGAAAAAACTAACCCGCTCGTCAGATACCATTTTCTCAGCATCCTGATTGCTACAAATTAGCGGTTGGCACCAAGCATCAGGCAATCCAGCTTCGCGTAAAATTTCTACAAAACGAAAACATGACAATGGTGTAGCCACTGCTGGTTTTATAATTACCGGGCAACCCACAGCAATTGCTGGAATCGTTTGATGGATAATCAAATTTAATGGGTGATTAAAAGCACTTATCGAAAGTACTACACCAATAGGTTCTTGTTGCGTAAACGCAAGTCGATTTGCTGAAGACTTAGTGTGCCCCATCGGGATTTGTTCACCCTTGATCTGCGGAATATGCTCAATTGAGAGCTTAACGCCGTTAATTGCTCGCAGGACTTCTGCCTTAGAATCCATATAAGGCTTTCCGCCCTCAGATGCCGCAAGAATAGTCAGCTCTTCAATCTGGGAACTCATCAATTCGATTACGCGCTCCAGTATCTCCACGCGTCTGTACGCCGGGAGTCTTTGTTCACGATCATGAAACAAGCGTTGCGCTGTATCGACGATCTGCTCAACCTCGGCTGAACTACTTAATTGCATTTCGCTAAGCAAGCTTTGATCGAATGGATTATTTATTTGCTTGGTAGTCATATTGCTAAACACTATCCTGTTGGTGAGCCAGCGATTTATTTATCGTCGGTTACTGGCACCCTAATTACTAAAGAGCCAGTATATAAGTACCGATATATACCATTGTTTTAAAAAGTTTATGGTTAATGGTTGCTAGTTAATCCAATCGTTCATAAACCAACTACTTGTTAAGGTGTCGGCTCTATAGGACTGTCCAACGAGTTATTGTATGGCTTGGTATAGAACGGACAAAGCCCGAAATAATCCCAATCACTGAATCAATGAATACATCCGTTCATCGTAAAGGCTTCCCATCATAGGTTGGACTTCATGCCGAAAGCTCTTAAAGCTTTCAGTCTCACTGTGCGTTAAATAAAACTGTTGAGAATTCCAAACTTCAACCACCGTAAAATGATTTGAACGAGTGGTTTGTATGTAAACGTTAAAACGAGTATTACCATCTTGCGCCCTAGCATCAGCCGCAACCGATTTTAATAAGCCTTCAGCTTTGGCGGTACCTTGGCGTCCGATATCAACATGGGTTAGCAAATACAGTGCATCTTCTTGGGGATCAGTATTGGTTCCAGCATCGCTTTCATAATCTAATACGCCTTGCTGTCGCTCATCGTATGCAGCGGTCAGCATTGGAACTAACTTAGTTCTAAAATCGTTAGCCACGGGAGAACCAAGAAATGCTTCCCTAGACTGCTGATCTTGCCATGCTTCTATAATTGCAAACTGATCAGATCTGTATACATTTTGCAGGACTTCGAATTGAGAGTTCCCAGACGCTTCTTTGGCTTCTTTCGCATATTCCTTAATTATTTCTACAGCGCTGACCTCGCTCGAATAATCTACTTCAAAATGCCCTAAATAAACAACGCCGGATTCGTCAAGCTCGGCCTGAGCCAAAACGGAAAACGAATACACAATGCTCAGCAACAGGAATAAAACTCTTATGCGAAAAACCGTCTTCATAATATTCACTCCACTATTAATCATTTAGGATTTTTAAATTGCTTCCATATAGTTAATCATGCGCTGGCGCATCTCTGGATCGGGCAATCTACCAAAACCCGCAGCCATATTATCAGCCATGTGGCTCACCTTAGAAGTGGCCGGAATAATGCAGGTTACGTCAGGATGGGACCCAATGAATTTAAGGAAGAATTGCCCCCAACTCGCACAATCGAATTCAGCTGCCCAGTCGGGCAGCGGTTTATTTCGAACGCTTCGGAACAAACTGCCGCTGTCGTACGGTTCGTTAATTAGCGTTGCTATACCCCGCTCTCTAGCAATTGGAAAAAGCGCTTGTTCAGCTCTGCGGTTTTTTAGGCTATAGCTAAATTGAACAAAATCAAAATCCTGAGTCTTAAGAATTTCCTCTAGTTCGCGATGACTGCGACCGCCAGACGTGGTGATGCCGGTATAACGAATTTTGCCTTGCTGCTTCCATTCATTCAGTGTTTCCAGGTGTGTTTCCCAATCTCGAAGATTATGGATCTGCATCAGATCCATAACTTCTACGTCCATCTTCTGCATTGAACTCGTCATTTGATTAATGCCACGCTCTTTCCCGCGTGTCCAAACTTTAGTGGCAGCAAAGTAGCCTTCTTTACTGGTAACCTGATTGACTAGCTCTCCAATAATTGTCTCTGAATTGCCGTACATTGGCGATGAATCGACTAGCTGACCTCCCATATCAAAGAAAGCCTGCATTAGCTCTACCGTTTCCGTCTCGGGGATACTATTTACACTAATATCAAAGGTCTGCCATGAACCTACGCCCATAACAATACTGAAACTCAGATACAATAATACCTTTAATTATCTCTCCCGCCGCTAAGAACGGCGAAAAGATAATACCCGTTCCCAATTAAAACTTAGACTAATACTGCGATTAGATTCGTAAAATCTGCACGCACTGAACACATAAATTTATGATAATAGGGAATTTAGAAATTCATGTAGCCCATGCTTGCAATTTGTCTTGCGAGAGTTGCTCTCATTACTCTAATCACGGTCACAAAGGGTTTACTGCTCTAGATGATGCGGAAGAATGGATGAGTTTTTGGAGCCATCGAATCGAGCCAAAACAGTTTTCTCTTTTAGGTGGAGAACCAACATTGCACCCTCAGTTGCCAGAATTCATTGAACTGACCAGAAAATACTGGCCACATTCACACCTAAGAATTGTAACGAATGGTTTTTTCTTGCACCGTCACCGTAGACTTCCAGAAGTTTTGCGGGATGATCCCGATATTGGATTGTACGTTTCTATGCATCATCAATCTCCGCTATATATCGAAAAATTCCGGCCCATCAAAGCGCTTATCAATTTATGGATTAGAAAATACGATATTAACGTAATGGAATATCAATCGTTTCAAAGTTGGACCCGACGCTATCATGGTTATGGCTCTGCTATGGAGCCCTTTGAAGACAAACAACCTCGTCAAAGTTGGGAAAACTGCGTTGCTAGAAATTGCCCGCAGTTATATGAAGGAAAGATTTGGAAATGTGGCCCACTTGCCTATCCCAAGTTGCAAAATGAAAAATTCAACTTATCGAATAAGTGGCAGTCTTACCTAAAATACAAACCACTTGAACCGTCCTGTGACGACCAGGAACTAGATGAGTTTTTTAATCGTGAAGAAGAATCAGCCTGTAATATGTGTTCTGCAAAGCCAGAAAAACTCGAACTCCCTATGCCGATTAGGGGTCTTACGACCCTTGAGTGAAAGATATAGTTCAGAGGACTGCTTTCAATGGGGTCAGACTCCATTGATTTTTAATTTAATAAGGAGACCAGCACAGTGATTAAAGTTGTAAACGTAAGGAAAGTAATCGCATTAATAGCGTTTAGTCTACTAAGTATGTCCTCGATCTTTGCACAGCAATCAGAGCCTGAATTATGGCGTGCGATTAATACCAAGGGACACATTGCGTTGATGCGACATTCCACCGCGCCAGGTTCTGATGACCCGCCAAATTTCACCCTTGGAGAATGCAGCACCCAACGCAACTTATCGTCAGGGGGGCGCGAACTGGCTAGCCTTATAGGGGATCGTTTTCGCGACAATGGAATTGACTCGGCAGATATATATTCGAGCCCTTGGTGCCGCTGCATGGAGACCTCTGAGCTACTGAACCTGGGCCCGGTTAACGAGCTGCCGTCTATTAGTTCGCTATATCAAAATGTACCAAATCAACCGGCTAGAGAGCGACCCGCAGAGATGCAAAAATGGTTAGCCGATCAGGACTTTAACCGCCCTACCGTACTCGTAACGCACCAGGTAAATATCACGAACTTGACCGGCGAGTTTGCTGGCGAGGGAGATATGGTTATTGTCAGCGTAGCAGCAGACGGAGCGCTTGAAGTATTGGGTAAAATACGCGCTGAATAATTAGATTAGCCAAGCCGTGCAATCATCTTTCAATAAACCGCACTGTCCCTCATTCCTACACTGATCGCAGTTACCACCAAGCTCTTTCTATCGGCGTGATAAGTCAATCGCAGTGGTGGTCTCTTACGCTTTATTTTGTAAAGGTTTGAGCCGCCTGACAATCTCGCACTAGCGATATGGGGATCTAATAACCTCTCCTTGAGCTTCCTCTTAAAATAAGTCTTGTCAGCCTGTTGTAATAACTCAAACTCCGCCAATGCATCCGGATGAAATTTTAATTTATAGCTCATCCAAATTAATATCCACTAATTCCTTACCGTCACTCATCCTTTTATTAGCTTGAAGCAGCAGTGCAAGATCCTCTACTGCCTCTGACATAGACTCAAACAAAACAGGAGAGACCGCATAAAAGCATGGCTCATTACTCTTTAGCACGGCGACTGGCTCTCCTTTGGATTGCCTAATCACATCGTTTGGGTTGGCTTTAAACTCAGTAATGCTTGCCGAGTATCCAGCCATTACTCTCGTAATATTTGCCACTTTAGCTCTCCACTAGATAATATTAGATCTAATAAAAGACCTTAATTTAGATCTAATATAGACATTCCTAACTATAATGTCCAGCAGATCATTTTGAAATGGCAGTATATTTTAATAGGATCAGACTCCATTGATC
>ERZ887942.131-NODE-131-length-59837-cov-19.071493_pt1 | contig 59837 bp, 56 predicted proteins | sample MGYA00521099_ERZ887942 | MGnify/ENA primary metagenome ERZ887942 (study PRJEB32303, sample SAMEA104408605) | aquatic metagenome | biome: Brackish water; feature: Pelagic; material: water | place: Baltic Sea | collected 2014-06-07T06:48:00 | depth 16,251 m ... | reverse complement strand
CGAAAGATCTTGTCGAAAGATCTTGTCGAAAGAATGAACTCCGGAATGCGAAAAATCAAAGATAATATGGTTAAAAACTAAGGAGCTTTAATTTTCGGCGAATCGAGAGCTTCGTGGCGGCAGACAGACGGTCCACAAAAAGAATTCCGTTGAGATGGTCTGTTTCATGCTGAATGGCGCGGGACAGCAAGCCATCGGCTTCAACAACAATCTTACGGCCATCGAGTAATTCCAGAGTCGCTTTGACTTCGATTGGACGGCGGACATCGGCATTGATCCCGTCTATGCTCAAACAGCCTTCAGTGGCCGACTCCTTAACCGCGCCCAATTCAAGAACCGGGTTTATAAACACCAGCGGCATCCAATCATCGAGCGAGGCCTCCTCCCCATCCACCTTCAGGTAACTGATGCACTCGGGATCATGCGAGACATCGACAACCGCCATCTGAATATCACGATCAACCTGGGGAGCGGCCAACCCCACCCCTTGGGCATTCACCATGGTCTCGATCAGGCTTTCGCCGAAGTCCTTCAATTCCTCAGTCACTTCCGTGACCTTGCGGCACTTCTTTCGCAGAATGGGATTTCCGTATTGGGTGATATCCAAAATCATGGTGAAGAGGTTTCAGGGGCGGATTGCGGCTTTTCGACAAGATAGTAAATATCTTTTTCGGAATATCCCGCATCAAGTGCCGCGCTGTGTGAATACAAGATCGCTTCAAAAGGACAGCCACGATCCACGCGAAGCGCGAGTTTGAGCCCGGCACGGGTCTTGAAATTCGCAATCAAATGCTCTTTGAGTAGGCCTTCGGTGACTTTTAGCCCATCAAGTTCGGCACTCCCGTCCTTCCCAAGTGAAAGGACCGAGCGGGCCACATCGGTTGATTTGACCTTCAGCGAGTGTGCCGATGGCAGATTCACTTGAATCTCAGGCCGGGGCGTTTTCTCAGTGAGGTCATTCATCGTCACGATAAAAAAGAAGAGCAGGGTCACCAGGATATCGATCAAGGGAACGATCGACACCGAGACGGGCTTGCGAACTGTGCGATGGAATTCCACGGATGAGGGAGATTATTTATCGCGGAAGAAGACGTGCTGGTGGCAGGCTGAAACAACTCTGCCCAAGAGCACTTCCAATCGCGCGGAAAAGAGCTCGATTTTACGGCTGAAAATACTTTGTGCGATGACCGCTGGAACCGTGATGGCAATTCCGATGATCGTCGTACTCAGCGCGGTTGCAATGCCGGTCCGGATGTTTTCCTTATCATCAAAGTCCGAGAATGCCGTCACCAGGCCACTGGCTGTCCCCAGCAAACCCAGAAGAGGCGAAATCGTGATGACCACTTCCAAAACCGACATCCCGGCATTCATACGGACAATCTCTTCCCGCGCGGAGGACTGAACCGCTTCCTGAACCTCACCCTGGGTGCGTCCTGCGTTACGGAGTGCCACTGAACAAAGGCGGGAAAGCGAGTTTTCTTCACGGGCGAACTCTGTTTGAAGGCCTCCTATGGTTCCGGCTTCGAGATGATCTTCGAATCGCTCAACCTCAGAACCAAGCCGGTCGGGAACAATCTTTGAACGCATCAGACCAATCGACTTCATTAAAATCACGGTCAGGGCCACAATCGAACAAAGCCCCAGAAGCAGCATAAAAAAGCCGCCTTGGCGAAAAAAGTTCCAGGTGGTTTCGAAAGCCTCGGAAAAATTCATGAAGAAATACTAGTAATTGAAAGTCACGATTAACTCAAGCGAGTCACCGTCCAGATCTTTAATGACAGCTTTGGGCATCTTGGGGATTTTCACGCCATTGAGCGCCCGGAGGATCATCCCCCACTGGGTGCCCGAAGCCCCCACCATCGCAACCCGCTTTTGACGCGACACTTTTCCCTGACGGTCGACCACGAAATAAAGAGTGACGTTCCCCGGAGCGAGGAGCGAACGATTTCGAATGTTCTCCATCTGCCACCCGGTCTCAAGCTTCTTGAGAATGTCCGCCTGATAACGCCCGGCCGCCGTATCAGCGACATTGAGCGACCCTTCACCGTCGGCACTCAAGATCCCCGCAACCCGGTTCTTGCGAGTCTTGGGAGCAAAGCCACCATCTTGATTCGAGGCCTCCTGTTCCTTCTGTGCCGGCTGATTTGGCATGGTCTCTTCAATTCTTTCCGATGGCTTGTTCAACTCCTCTTTCTTTTCGTCACCAAGGGCCTCTTCCAGGACCGCGAGCGCTTCGTCGATTGAAACCAATTGATCCTTTCCGGGCTCCGGAAGTTCCTCTTCCATCTCCGGGAGTGGATCTTCCACGGATTCAGGCTGCGGGTCCGTTGCGGCTGTCGCCTCCTTGTTCACCTCAGCCTCTCCCTGACCGGCCTCCAAAGCCTCCTTGCTTCCCTCCCGGGGCCCCGAGGTCTCTCCTTCGGAAAAATCAGAATCAAAGGTCTTCACATCACTCTTCCGCGCCACCTCTCCCGCAAGGGCTGCCACCTTTTCATCTCCAGCCACCGCCCCCTCATCGCTGGTGGCTGTTGTATTCCGTTCTCCAATGAGGTTGGTGTCTTCCGGAGCGTCGGTCGAACTCTGTTTCTCATTGGTTTGAACAAACCCCGGCTGGTCGGGCATGACAGGTTCTGGTTCTGGAATTGCCTCCTCCTCAAGAGGTGGCGGCAGATCACTGTTTGCAATCGGAGCCCCCGCTTCTTCCTCATAAACCACCTGCATCGTAATGGGCCGTTCCTCCTTTTTCGTTTCCTGATCGTCCTCAATGACTTTCGCCGCAATCAGGTCAAACACCAAAAGCATTACAAAGATGAAAAACAACCCCACGTGCGCCCACACTGCGATCAGCAGGGCAAAAACAAAATCACGTCGGGACGTCGAACGGGGCATCGGAGTTAAAGCAGTCTCGCCCTGAATAAGGGAAAAGACAACTCCTTAGGGAATTCTTGAAAGCCAGGTCTCCGAGGCATACTTACCTGCCAATTGCCCCCAAATGTCCGCATCTTTCGGCTCATACGCCTCGCAGGCCTCACTCAAAAAATCACCAAGCCCATCGAGAGCCCCGCCCTCGGTAACAACGCTTCCTTGATGTAAAGTCCCCCACCGGGTGCGCCGTTGCCCCGCGCCGGCAAGCTTGGAGCCGTCATCGTCAAGCAAATCCCAGGCGACCGGCCGTTCGAAGCAAGCCGCCGAATCGTTTTTCGAATCTTCTCCGATCAATTGGCAGCCAATCCCACCCTCCCCCAGACAACGGGCAATCTCCCTGTGAATTGCGCAATAACTCTCATTTCCTCTGCGAGTAGCGACCTCCTCACTCCTCGGAATGGCCAGTGTATAGGTGAGATCCGTGCGATGATCGACGATCCCCCCTCCTGTCCAGCGACGCACATAGTTCACATTCGATCCAAAAAGCTGTCGGGCTTCGGCCAGACTTTGAAAACATCCCAAGCTCACCCAGTCTCCCAACCAGGAGTAAATTCGCAGCACCGGCGTCCCATTCGAAGACTTCATCAACCATTCGTCGACCGCCATATTTTCGGGACCCGAACGCGGAATTGCATCAAGCCAGACTCTGAGCCGTTGAAAAAGCATGACCGGCTTATGTCTTGAAGTCCCGTGATTGGAAGGCCATCCACCCGATCGTGAAAAGGGTAATATTAAGCCCCATTAAAATCGAGTAGCTCTCGGTGATTCGCGCCCAGGGGATTTGTTCCTGCAGGACATACACCCAGTTCCCCATCCGATAAGTGATGAAGACATGCTTGTAATTCACCAGAAAGGGAATGTTCTGCAGCACAAAGTCGATGAAGAACACGCTCAAAGCCATCACCGAGGCGGCGGCCGGCTTGATCTTGAGACAGGAGAAAAAGAATCCCAATGATGAAACCACACACATGCTCACGCCCATGAGACACGCTCCCAAAAAGAGTCTCCAAAATGCCTCATCACGATCCGGATAAATCGCAAGAATCTGCATATCGGGATTCCAGATAAAAAGCCCCCCTTCGCTCCCCATTGCAAACACCGCCATACTGTAACCGGTAACCCCGACAAAGATCACAAAGGTAATCGTGTAAATGATCACGGCACAATATTTCAGAACCAAAATTCGCAGTCTGGAAACCGGACGGGAAAGAACCATCCGCATATTGCCATCCTCCGTCTCCTTCGCAACAATGTCTCCCGCGACCAGAGCAAAATAAATCGATCCGAGCAGGAACATGCTGAACCCCATGATCCAGTAGGTTGCGGTCAAAGAAGACGAAAGGAGATCAACCGGCACAAAATTCCTCTTCGCAAGGGCTTCAAATTGATCCCGCCCCACTTGCACCCAGAGAGTCAAAAGAAGGGCCTCGAAAACAAGAAAAACGACATAACCAATATAGGTTCTCTTGCGGGCGAAAAGCTTGTGGAGCTCACCTCTCAATTGGGGTAAAAACATCATGGTTGGCTCTGGCTGCTGTATTCCAAATAAACATCTTCGAGCGACCGCCTCACGGGCGTCACCTCACTCACTTCCGCACCGGCATTCACAAGTGCAGTGACCACTTCGGCGATCCGGGTCTCCTCAGGAAAGACCCAGCGCCCGCCCGGCATGACTTCCGCTTCAAATCGGCCCACGACTTCCGCCAAAATTTCCGGAGGTGTTGCCGTCAACCGGATCCCCGGCCGGTCGTCTCTCAAATCATTCACCGCACCTTCGTAAACCAATTCCCCCGCCCTGATGATGGAGACCCGGTCACACATTTGCTCAACTTCGGAAAGAAGGTGGGAGTTGAAGAGCACCGTCATTCCCCTTTCCTCGCGCAGCCCCAAAACGAAATCGCGGAACCATTTGATCCCCTCCGGGTCCAGACCATCGGTCGGCTCGTCAAGCAAGAGAATCTCGGGTTCGGGAAGAAGAGCTTGTGCCAGGGCCAGTCTTTGACGCATGCCATGACTATACGCGCCCACCTTGGAGTGAATCCGATCACTCAAACCCACCCGTTCCACAATTTCCTTCGCGACCCTGGCATCAAAAGGACCGCTCAATCCAACCAGCACCCGCAAATTCTCCCAACCACTCAGGTAGTCATAGAAGGCAGGAGATTCAAAAATCGCTCCGACTTTCCGAAGGGCCTTGCGGGGATCTTTTTGAACCGAGACCCCGTCAATCATCACTTCCCCACTCCCCGCCGCCACCATACCCAGAATGACACCCAAGGTCGTGCTCTTCCCCGCGCCGTTATGGCCAAGCAGTCCATAGATTTCACCTCGCTTCACTTCGAATGAAACGCCTTTCAGGGCATCCTTACCTGCAAACTTTTTTGTGAGATTTTGAACTTTGAGCATCATTCGGTCTCCACCACGAAATTCAAATCCTTTCCAGCCGACAGATCCATAAAGAGAAAATTTGTCCCGTCTTCATCGCCATGAAAAGCTTCCTTGTCGTGAATCAACGGAATCTGGGTTTCGGTCGAATCCGAACCAAACATGATCACCGTACTCTTCCGCCTTCCGCTGGCGTGATGATTCCAAAAGTAACTCGAACCCGACTGATCAAAATGCTCGTGATCAGCCGGACACTCAAAATCTTCCGGTCCACCAACATATGGAAGTAGGATCTCTTCCAGCACATTCCCGCCCCCCACGTGGGACTTACGACCCATTTTGAGGTCAGGAAAAAAATCACCGTTGTCAGCGAGGTATCCTTCAAGGCCCGCTCCCAATCCTCGAAGTTGATTTACGCAGCTTGCCTGATGCGCCCGTTCCCTCATTCCATTTACGATCGGGAAGGAAACACCCGCCAAGGCGATGACGATCCCAACCGTCACTAACAACTCTGTCATGGTGAATCCGCGTTTCATAAGCCCTCTCTCCCCGGCTGTTCGAATCCCTGCACCACTTTTCCCACCGCATTCAGGAAGGGGGCCAATTCCATTTTCATTTCAGCCGAAGCATCCTGGTAAAATGACTTCATCCCTTTGTTCACGATCTCGTCGATCACTTGAGGATTCTTCGCGATGAGCTGGTCGAGAGCCCCCTTGTTCGAACCTCTCGTAAGTGCCTTCATGGCACGGTCAATCGTCTGTTTTCGCTCCTCCGGTTTCATCTCGTCGAGGGCATTCATAAATGCCGCCGATCTCTTTTCCACGATCAGTCCCACAAAGTGGGATTGCTCTTCCGGGTTCAAACGAAGAAAAAGAGACATCGCGTCCCCGTTCTCTTCCACCTGTTCCTGTTGGCGTAAATCCAGCCGGTTCATCACGTCACCCAACTCATTCAGCTTCTCCAAACGCGCTTTCCTCCGCTCCGACAAAAACGAGGCCGGATCCTCCCCCGACCAATCCTCAAATTCCGCATCTTCAATCAACTCGGTCACCTTTTCAGGAGTCGCCTTTTTGTTCCCGCTCCAGGCCATAACACCCCACACCACGGCCCAGACAATCCCCAGCACTGCGATACCGCGAAGCAAAGTTCCTTTGTTCATTTCGCGGCCAAACTACCCCCTTTCGCGAGTCCTGCAAATCGCTATCGGCGGAAGGCTGATTTCAACTTCCGGAGACTCGTCACTTTCAAGAGTAGCACGCCCAAACCATACAATGTGGCACCAAAGCCAATCAGAACCGCCGTGGCCCCCGTCTTCCTGATAAAAGTGTCGGCCTCGAGCCAACCGGACATCAGCGACTTTGCCCCCCATAACCCAGCTGCCATCACCACACTGGCAATCACCATCCCACCAAGTCGGCGCCAATTCTCCCGCTCCAAGGTCACAAATCCCCGCAAACCAACCCACAGTAAGACCACATTCACCCAGGCCGCAATCGAGGTCGCAATCGCAATCCCGACATGACCAAAGAACGGGAAGAGTGCCAAGCTGAAGACAATATTCACCAGCACGGTAATGCCTGCCATCCACATGGGAGATTTTGTATTCTCCCTCGCAAAAAAGCCTGGCTGAAGGACCTTAATTAAGACATATCCCGGCAACCCCACGGCAAAGGCCGCAAGAGCCTTCCCGGTCTGTGTCGAATCGGACGAAGTGAAATCCCCTCGTTCAAAAATGACCGAGATGATTTCACGCGGAATCACCATCAAGGCGATCGCCGCCGGAACAGTCATGATCATCGCCAACTCCAGGCCGCTGACCATCGTTGCCTTTGCCTCCGATTCCTTGTCGGTATTGATGAGACGGGTAATCTCCGGCAAAAGCACCATTCCAAAAGCGATCCCAATCATCCCCAGTGGCAGCTGGTAGATACGATCTGCGTAGTAAATATAAGAAATGGCCCCCTGTTGAAATGAGGCCACGATTCCTCCAATGAGCAGGTTGATCTGTTGAATACCGGCAGCAAGAACTCCCGGCCCCATCAGGATCAGCAATCTCTTAAAACCTGAATCAAAGACCGGCTTCTGCAGCGCCACCGGCAAACCCGCCCGCAAACACACCCACCACAAAACCCCCAGTTGCAAGAAACCCGCAACGGCAACACACCACGCCAGCGCCACACCCTTCCATTCCACAAACTGCACCACAAAGAGGAGGCCAGATAAAAACACAATATTCAGCAGGACCGGAGAAAATGCCGGTGCTGCGAATTTTTTAAGAGTCGTTAAAACTCCGCTTAAATGAGCCACCAAAGCCATACAGAGGAGATAGACAAAGGTGATTTGCGACAGCCTCACCGTCAGGTCGTAGGCCCCGGGGTCGTTATTGTAGATTTTGATCTCCCCGGAACCCGAGACTCCTCCCTCAAAAACCGCGTAATCGTGATCCTCCGGCAAAGGAACCCGTAAAGAGCCCGAATCAGAAAGCTGCCAACGATCATCCTTGAAAATCTTCTCCCTGGCCGCCCGGAACTTCTTCGATTTCTCCTCGTCGGAATCTCCGGCTTTAATCCCGATCTCCCCCTTCCGCTCAAGTCCCTCGTTCATCACCGATGCCAGTGTCACCCGCTTCCCCACCGCTTGCACCTCGCTTCCAAAAACCTCTCCAAGCACCTTGAAAAACGACGGTTCCCCCCGCTCTACCAAACTCAGGTCTTCAAACTCCACCGATCCATTCTCAGACTGAAGATAGAGCGCTTTGGCACCACGTAAGGGCACCCGAAACTCAATCGCCTCTTCACCCAGCGCCTCATCCACCTTCGGTAAAAAACCCGGAACCACCACCAACATGATTGCCGCCATCAGGGGGATCGCGAGAAGCGTCAGCCCCCCAAGTGTCCCAAAGAGAATCGTAAAGGCATTATTGGCGAACTTCATCGCCGAATTGCGTCCATCCGCCGCCACCCTCTTGCCAAAAAGCGGCACAAAGGCCGAATTAAAAGCCCCCTCGCCAAAAATCCGCCGAAACATATTGGGGAATCGAAAAGCAGCGAAAAAAGCATCCGCTACCACCCCCGTGCCGACAAATCTTGCGATCAAGATGTCGCGAGCCACCCCTAAAATCCGGCTCATCAAGGTGAACCCGGAAATCGTCATGAGGGAGCGGAGCATCTGGCCAAAGAATGAGACCTTCCCCCATGAAGCTCAAGCAAGGCTTCACGAAAACGGCCAAAACCACCGATGCCCTTCACCGGGAGCCTTGCGCTGATACTTCCCATCGCCCACACTCAAAATCTCCACCCGTGCGCGGGTCAGCCCCTTTTTTTTGAAGCCCAACTTTGCCGCCGCCCGCGGAGTCACATCGATAATCCGGCCTGGAATAAATGGCCCGCGATCATTGAGACGCATTTTTAAGGTCTTTCCGTTGTCCAAATTTGTGACCTTCACCCGACAGGGCAGGGGCAGCGTCTTGTGAGCACCCGAAATATCGAAGCGCCCCACCCGTTCACCGAGGGAAGTGTTCCCCCTGACCAGGCCAAAGAACTTACTTTCGTCATACCATGATGCGATCCCTTCTTTTGAGTAAGAGAGCGCGTCATCGACCGCCATCGGCTGGTAGTGCTCGCCCCGGATCGTATAACTCCGGTTTTGATACCCCTTGTAATCGCGTGATCCGCAGGATGACAGAAAAGCAACAACGAGCATCAGTGAGCCGGTTATTGCGGGAACCCTCATTCTATTTTGAAACGCGACCTTTGATCTCGGGAAGGGTGCGGGCGACCTTCTCTTTGAGAGATTTGCCAACCTGAAACTTCACCACGGCCCGATCCGGAATCGGAATCGTCTTGGTCGGATCTTTTGGATTACGTCCGGGACGCCCCTTCGCAATCTTTGTTTCAAAGGTGCCGAAATCACGGATCACCACGCTGTTGGCACTCGCCAGTTCCCGGGTCACTATTTCCAACACCAAATGAAGCATTTTGGAAGAGAGGGTTTGAGTGATTCCAAGTTGGTCGCTCACTTCTTGGATGATCTCTTTTTTTGTGAAATTTGCCATGTTTGAGGGGGAGAAGGCTGCAGATTCGCGCCTCGCGAAAATGAGGATAGCGATACATCCTTAGCTGTCAAATCCTGCCGTCTTAATTGATAGATTATTTTGATAAGATACTGATTTTAAATAAGTTGAGTTGTACGGAAATGTAGCTTGCAGAGCTCAGAGAGTTGCTGCCAATCTCGATTTTTCAAAAATTCCCGGGCCGCTTCCACAACCACAGCTCCAGCACCATAAGGAACATCCACTCCCAGTTTCTCTGAAACCTTCTCCATCCAATCAACAAAACTCTCCCGGGCAAGAATCGAGGCAGCAGCTACCGCGACATCGCTCTCAGCCTTGGTTCGTTCCTCCAATTCAATGTTAACCCCTCTCGCTTTCAGCTCACCCGAGATCAGTGGGGCCTTGGAGAACTGATCGCAAAGCGCCCTGGGACACCCCGGCAAACGACGCGCAAGATCCTCGATCACAGCCGCGTGCCCACTGGCAAGCATGCGATTGATGTTTTGATACCTATCGTAAAGCTCGTTATATCGCGAAGGAGCCCAACGGATCACCTTAAACCCTGCCCCAACCTCTCCGCGAATAATGGAGGCCAACTCTCGTATCCGCTTCGCAGAACCCACGCGTTTACTATCCATGACTCCCGCCTCCATGAGAGAACGGGCAATCCCACGATTCGTATAGACCCCCGCAACCACAATCGGTCCGAAGTAATCCCCTTTCCCACTCTCATCGACCCCGAAATGCGGCTCAAACATTTCCGGCTGCCAATGCTCCTCGTATCCCAACCGGGCCTCCCCCATCACTTCCGGTTCCAGCGAAAATTTGATAAAGTCCTCGGTCCCCTTCCCCTGCACTAAAACCTTCGGCCCCTTTTCGTAAACGGTGACGTTGAGTTTGCCCTTCTTTCCTGAAAAAACGGCATACTGCTTGTCTTGAAACTCGAATCCATCCCGCTCAAGGCATCTCCTCAGTTTTAAAACCTGATCGGGGGTGAGGGATAGGGTGTAACTTGTGAGCGCCATCAATCTTTGGTTTGTAGCAAGATTCCGGCCAAATTGAGATCAATCTCTGAAGAATTCCACTCGCCTCCCTTCTCCGGATTTTTAAAGTCACCCCACCCCATGGAAAAACCCTCCGCCCGACGTCACCCGATAAAGAACATTCGCGCTTTTAGATCCTCTCTTCTCAGATGGTTCTCTGAAAATGCCAAATCCCATCCGTGGCGTGAAACAACAGATCCCTGGGCCATCCTCGTTTCGGAGATCATGCTCCAGCAAACCACCGTCTCCTCGGTCATCGCCAATCGGCGCTTCGAAAGATTCCTTGAAGAATTTCCTGACATCGAAGCGATCGCCGTAGCTCCCGAGGAAAAAATCCTCCGGGCATGGGAAGGCCTCGGATACTACAACCGCGTCCGGAATCTTCAAAAAGCAGCTCAATTCGTCCTTCATGAGTTTTGCGGCAACTTCCCCTCCGACGCCGCCACCCTGGAATCACTCCCCGGCATCGGACGCTACACCGCCGGCGCTGTCAGCAGCTTTGCCTTTGACCGGCCCGCCCCCATTGTCGATGGCAACATCGCCCGTGTCCTTTCCAGACTCCTCGACCAGCATCAAGCGGTGGACTCGACCCCGGGAAAAAAAGCCATTTGGCAATCAGCCGACAAACTCCTCGATCCAAAAAATCCCCGCCTCTTTAATTCCGCTCTCATGGAGCTGGGTCAGACCCTTTGCACCCCACGCTCCCCTTCCTGCCTCATCTGCCCTGTTCGGGATTTTTGTAAAACCGAGACACCCGAAAAGCTCCCTGTCAAAAAGCCCCGAAAAAAAATCATCGCCGTCGAGGAACACGCCTACCTCTGGATTCAGGGCGACAAAATCCTCCTCTCCCCGGGTCACGATTCACGCCGTAAGGGCTTTTGGAAACTCCCTCTGCGCACAGCCGATGAATGCGCCCACCTTTCGCCTGTCAGCAAACACCACTATGTCATCACAAACCACAAGGTGACCATCTCTCTTTATCGGGAGAAACCCCCGCATCTCATCTCCGGAGAAAAATACCACCACCTCGGCGATCTCTCCAATCTCCCTATCGCAACCCCGATTAGAAAAATTCTCGCAACCCTGCTTTGAGCGCCCGCTCATCCACGGCCGGCCACCCCGGGGATTTTTACTTCCGCTCCCTTCTCTTTGACGGCATGATTCCGGCAACAACATGCCCTTGCTTGACGTCAAAAATCTCACCACCCGCTTTCACACTCGAAACGGCATCGTCCATGCGGTCGAGGATGTTTCGTTCAGCCTCGAGAAAGGAGAAACGCTTGGAATCGTCGGAGAATCCGGATCAGGAAAATCCGTGACCTGCTATTCACTCCTCGGTCTCATCCCGCAGCCACCGGGAAGAATCCACAGTGGCTCGGCCGTTTTTGAAGGCACCGACCTCTTACAGGCCAGCGAAAAGGTTCTCCGGAAAATTCGCGGCAAGAAAATCTCGATGATTTTCCAGGACCCCATGACCTGTCTCAATCCGGCTCTGCGAATTTCCTCCCAGCTAACCGAGCCCCTCGAACTCCACGAGGGGATGAAAGGAAAACCGGCTCTTCACCGGGCCATCGAAGCGCTCGAAGAGGTCGGAATTCCTCAAGCGGAAAAACGCATCAGGTCCTATCCCCATGAGTTCTCCGGCGGGATGCGTCAGCGTGTCATGATCGCAATGGCACTCATCACCCGCCCGGAGATTCTGATCGCCGACGAACCCACGACGGCGCTTGACGTGACCGTTCAAAAGCAGGTTCTCGACCTCATCAAAGACCGTCAGGAAACTCTTGGCACCGCTGTGATCCTCGTCACCCATGACCTGGGGGTCGTCTCACAGGCATGCGACAATGTGAATGTGATGTATGCCGGCCGGGTTGTGGAATCAGCCACTGCCAGGGACCTTTTCGCCGAACCGCGACACGCCTATACACGAGCGCTGCTCAAAAGCATTCCCGCGATGCACCAGAAAGGTGAGAGACTCTACACCATTCCCGGTCTCCCGCCCAACCTCAACAACCCGCCCTCGGCGTGCTCCTTCCATCCCCGAAACACTCTGGGGGACTCCTCGCTTTGCCTCACAAACGAAGCCCCCCAACTCATTGAGATCGCTCCCGGCCACTCGGTTCAAAATTGTCCCGGCTGTCTCGCCGTCTGATTGTCATGGAGTTCCAGGTCGATGGTTTCATCCTCTATCTCGCTACCGAGCGGGGTCTTTCGACTGCCTATCAACTCTCCGTCCGTCAGACTCTCGACAAACTCCTCGAATGGACTTCCGGGAACGGCCACAAAGAATGGCAGGATTTGGGAACAGATGAACTCTCGGCTTTCCTGGGATATTTACGAAAGACGGAGCTTGATGCCTCTTCACTCCGCATTTCCCTCGTCCACTTGAAGATTTTTTTCCGATTTCTTCAAAAACGCCATCATATCGAGATCGATCCGGCCGAACCGCTCCTTTCGCCCAAATCCCCGGCAAAGCTTCCCGAGACACTCAACGCGCAAACCGTCGAAACTCTTCTTGCCTCCATCAACCCGGCGAAAAAACTGGGACAACGCGACCTGGCCCTTCTCGAGCTTTTTTATGCTTCCGGCCTCCGCCTCTCCGAACTCTGCGGAGCCCGGCTGGAGTATCTGGATCAGGAAGATCACTTCCTGCGCATCACCGGCAAGGGCAACAAAACCCGCCTCGTCCCGGTCGGTGGCAAGGCTCTCGCCGCCCTCGCCAACTACCTCACCGGAGAGCGACCCGGCCTGGTCACAAAAAAAACCTCCTCCCACATTTTTCTTTCGGTGCGTGGAGGCCCTCTCTCACCCGACCGCGTCCGCCAAATTGTGAAGGAGCGCGCCAAGCAGGCCGGAATTGATCAAAATATTTATCCTCACCTTCTTCGCCATTCCTTCGCGACCCACCTCCTCGAAAATGGCGCGGACCTTCGTGTCATTCAGGAATTACTCGGGCACGCAGACATCGCAACCACCCAAATTTACACTCACGTTGATCAAAAGCGCCTGAAAGCGGTTCACAAAAACTTCCACCCCCGCGGGTGAGTCTTCACTCCCCCCCTTTCGTCATCTTGGTCAATTCCATGACCTGATGAATCAGCCTCTTGTTTGCCGAGTAGTAGGTTTTTTCCTCCTTAACGAAGCCCGTTCCCTTGGCGAACCAGAAAGTCCGTTTGATTTCAGTGGGACCGGACTGACCGGTCATAACGACCCGAACCGCCTGAAAAGTCCCGGCTGGAACGCGAACCTCCTCTTCCCCAAAAATACGAAACTTACGGGTAAAGGCCGGAACCTTTCCCTTCCCGCCCGACTTGATTTCCCATTGATCTCCCGGTTTGTTGGCCGCCGAGTAGACCAGAAGGGGTTTGCCAAGTAAAACCACCTTGCTGTCCTTCTTCGTCGCATCTTTGGACCCGAGGGCATAAATCGCATCTTTTCGGTAATCACTGAATTCGAATTCCACAATTTTTCCAGCTCTCACCATTTGGAAGGTGTCAAACTCCTCGCCATCCTCCTCCGGTTTGACTTTCCCAAGATAGACCCGTGCCTTCTTGAAGGTCGCCCTCACTCCGTCAGCTGTCTTTTTAACACTCACGTCCGACCCACCGGGCATCTTGGCTCCATGAGGGGCCTCCACCGTGACAAGATATTCCCAACGATCACCCTTGCTCAGCGAAAGCAAAGGCGCCTCGTCTGCAACAGCAGACGAGGCGAGAGAAAAACAGGAGACGAGAGCGATGAAGTGGCGAACTTTCATGACCTATACATGCCACGCCCTGACCGCTTGCGAAAGCCAAAGTTCTTAGCGTGATCCCGGACGCCCGGACCTACCACGAATCTTGGACTTCTTCTGTGATCCAGAGTCCACAGGGGCCGGATCCGACTGTGTCACTGGCAGCACCCCTCCCTTGGAGTCGGGGTTATATCGAGGCATCGTCCCTGGAGCCGGCAATATTCCAGTCCGCTGGGGAAAGGCTTGAATGGTCGTGCCGGTGTTCCGGGAACTACGCTCGTAGTCGTCGCGGAAATTATCGAGTTCACCTTGCCCCTTAAGAATACGAGGCTGAATCATGATGATGAGTTCCGCTTCATTTTCACTCTTGACGTCACGTCCAAAAAGTTTTCCAAGGCCGGGAATCCGGCTAATGAAGGGAATCCCTGTCTTGGTATCACGTTCGGTCGTGGTGATGATTCCTCCGAGAATCACGGCTGATCCATCAGTGACGGTCACCGATGTGCTGAGTTGCTCGGTGTTGATATCAGGCACCACCAGTTCACCCACCGTCCGGTCGGCTCCGATGGAGTCACGGACAAGGGAGATTTCAAGAGTGACCTGGTCATCGGCATTGATCAGAGGTTGGATGAGAAGTTCAAGGGTCACATCACGATACTCGACGTTGGTTGTTTGACCGTTGGTCGTGCCTCCGACGAAAGTGCTCGAGGGGATGGCGATTCTCTGACCCGAGGAAAGCTCGGCCACGCGGTTGTTCCGGGTCGTCAATACCGTGCGCTCAAGAGTTTTGAACTTGGTTTTACTCTCCAAAGCATTGACGAAAAAGGCAAAGTCATCGTTGATTGCTCCGTAGATTGAAACTCCCGATCCAGCAACTCCCTGGGCGGTCAGAATATTAGCAAGATCAGTCAGAGTTGCGGGATCAATCACGCCATTTCCGAACTGGGCCGCACCACCGGCCACAAAACTACTACCGGTTTGGTTGAGCGCTCGTGCCAAATCAACACCGAAGTTCATTCCACTCCCAATGTTGTAACTGCCAACCACGGTTGAAAGAGCCACCTGCTGGGATTCGGTATCCAGATCACCAATGAGATCACGCACGATTTCAATGTGATGGGGAGGTCCGTTCACGATGACAGTATTGGCAACGTTGTCACCAACCAGAAGCGTGTTCCCGACGAGACGGGACTCCGGAGCAGTGGGAATATCCTGTTCCTGAATACTGGCACGGTTTCCGCCCCCTCCTCCACCTTGCTGACCGGTATTCTGGTTGTTATTGGTCGAATTATTCCGGCTGCTCTGATTGTTTCGACTGTTGTTAGTTTGGCTGGCAAGCTGGCGACTCCCGCCTGCCTGACCGCTGGCTCCTTCACCAAGAGTCACGGTGATGGCATCTTCTGCAATTTGCAAAAAATCGGCAACACGAAGGTAACGAAGGCGGAAGGTCTGACGGGTGTTTCCACTACTGGGCTGATCGAAGCTTCGCACCATGGCCTCGGCTGCCACAAGATCGGATGGGCGTCCCACAAGCAGAATACGGCTAGTGCGACGCACCCCGATGATTTTAATGGGGATTTCCTCTCCCGAAGTCGAGGCCCCTGGAGCCGATCCGGGATTGGGAGGAGCGTTGGTCCGGGTCGTCCGGGTCGTTTGACGACCGGATGACTGCTCGTTGTAAATCTCGTTCATTCGCTCGGCGATTTCATCGACATCGCCATAAGTCACCTCCACCCACTTCTCCGCTACCTTGGTTGGGACATCGATGGCTTTCTTGATTTTGATCATCTGGCGAATCAAGGAAGAGTTTTCCGTGATGATCAAAGAGGAGGCATTGGGAACCGCCGCGATGTTACCCGAAGCACTGAGCTGCCCAATGGATGATTGCATCACTTTGAGGGCTTCCTCGGGCTTGAGGTAGCTCAAAACCATTTGATAGATCACCAACTCATCGTCTGCAGGGAGATCAAACTCATCGACGTAAAAATTCTTGGGGACGGGCCCTGGACCGGTAATGGGGCCGGATGGGATCAAACGAACAATGTCCGGCTCTTCAGGAACGGGGATCATCGCCAATCCTTCGGCAAGCAATGTCAGCTTCAAAAACTTGGCAATCTCAGCATTGGACAAAGGGCCCCGCATTGTGAAAGACACCTCGGACTGAGCCACGGCGTTACTCATGATGACCCGCTTCCCGCTATGATCTTCGTAAAGTTGAGCGGCTTCGAGCGCGGTAATATTCCCTTTGTTCATGATGCCGTCTGCCGGAACGGCAACCGCATTGGGATCGACATTTCTTCCACGAATGATGGGCGTCAGGGCTGGACTTCCCGGTTGAATGTCGGGAACAGGCGTGGGAACACCGGGCTTCTGAGGAGTCGATCCGGGAGCTGGCGGCTCCTGCGCCCACGCGCCAAGCGTCAAGCCCAAGAGAACAGTGAGAGAAAATTTCATGATAAGTTGAATGGAAAAAAGAGAGAGAGTTATTTCTTAGGACGTGGCACGTAGCGGGTCCGCTTGGATTTCGTGTTTGAGGGAGCTGACTTACTGCTGGTCGTTGTTGGAGCGGTGGCACCCGGCTTGGGAACCGCACCGGGCTTCGGCGGAGTGCCCCTGGCACCGGTGCTCCCATTGGTTCGAACCCCCGGAGGAGTTGGAGGAGTCGGCCCGCCCTTGGCCGTGCTCCCGGTCTTGGATTGGGCGCCGGTTGGGGGCTTTCCTTTGGTGATGGTTGGCCCGGCGACTTTCTTGAGAACCAGAAATTTCTTATCGAAGCGAACTTCGCCCTCGGCCTCTCCTTTCTTCAGCATCACCACGGAATGCTCGAAGTAGTTTCGGTCCTGCTGGACGTCTAGAATGGAAAACCCAAGCTCCGTTGCCTCCTTACTCGGGATGGTGACCCGGGAGCGATCCTTCATGTTCATCACATTAACTTCGACCTTGTCGACATATTTGGTGATGCCGGTGAGGACCCAGTCGGGAAGATCACTGGGGATTTCGTCTTCAATAATTTTTTCCGGAGGATCCGTGAATGCTGATCTCAGATAAAGATCCTTGTAACGATCTGCCCGGAAGGCCTCGGGAGGGGCGGCAAGGAGCAGATCACTGGTGAGGGCGGTGAAGAGAAAGAGAGTAAGAAGTTTCATAATTCGATGGGGTCGTCGTTTAGACTTCGTCGGGGGTGATGATCCATTTTTCGACTTCAATCTCCACTTCAATGCGGGTGAGGTCGTTGGTTTGTGGCTTTAGTTCCATTTTGGTGACCACTTGGCGCTGGCTGACCTGATGGATGCTGGTCAGCCAGGAAAAGACATCGCGCTCCATCCCGGTCACCTTGAAGAGCACACGGACCCGGTCGAAGTGCTCTCCCGGTTGATAGGGCAGAATTCGCGAATCACGAATGTCAAGATTACGAGCGCTGGCTTGTTTCCGAAGAAGGGCCTGAAGCTTGGATTGAGCATCAGTCGGCGTGGTGACAGCGGTTCCGGAATTTTCGAGCCACTGAATTTCGGGTTCGAATTCATCCCCTTGAGCCACCACCGCTTCGGCTAGGCGGAGCTTGTCCTCGGCGATGCGTTTCTCGCTCTCGGCCTTCTGAACCGCAGGAGCATAGAAGGTATTGAAGCCCACAAAATTCAGGATGATGAAGAATGCAACACCCAGAAAGATAAGGAGATTTTTTTCGCGTGGAGTCATGTTGGGCTAGTCGGTTGCGTTGCCTGTGAAGTTAAAAGTCAGTTTGCCGCTTCTTTTGTCTATCGTTTCTGGCGGAATTACCCATCGAAAGGGCTCCAACTCCTGGCTGGCCCGTAAATTCCCTGCAAAGGCGGGGATTTTTTGCTGATCTTCCTGGTCGGCATTCCCTTCCAAAATCACTTCCCTTACGACCCGCAACTCACTGTCAATCTCGCGATACTGATTTGAAAGACTGACCTTGGTGAGACGAATAAAGCGTTCGGTGCTGGTGTTTGGAAGGGCCCGGTAAGCATTCAAGAGAACTTCAAAGGGATGAAATTCCTCTTCAACCACGGGACGTAACTCGTCCCACTTCGACTGATGCGCAAGCAGGAATTCCGCCTCCTCCGAGATTCCACTGGCATCCCTCTTGGCGAGGGTGGCCGCCTTCTCGGCCTTTTGTAAATCGAGATAGAGATAAGCCGCAAGACCAAGATAGGCGACGACAAGGGCCGCGATGAGGATATAGCGGTTACGCTCTCCCTTCTTGGCCAGTCGTTCGGCGCGAACATCGGCCGGGAGCAGGCGACTTGGAGGAGAGGGCCAGGTGGGAGAAGGTCTCTGCGTGGTATTGACGGGCAAACCAATACCGCGGGCAAAAGACTCGATTTCTTCGGGACGGGCATCTGTCGCCGAATCATGTCTCCAGACAATGACAGAATCAGGCGCCTCTTTCAAGAGCCCCTGGATCTGAAACTGGGTCAAGGCAAGACGAACCTCGTTTCCGGCCCGGTCGTCGAGACGATCACCGGACAGACACTGGAAGTAGAGGGCCTGGCCAGGCTTTCCAATTCCGAAAATCCAACGTCCCAGTTCGCGCCACACCAACACTTTTCCGGCGGTGAGCGGGAGACAGCGCGGAGAAATATCAAATGCTTCGGGACTCTTTCTGGGCAGCTGCCCTTCGGAGGGAGGATTCATGACCACCGCCGTCAGATGAGTCTCCTCCGGAGATGTTCCAAAGACGAAATGATCGGTCAGTTGCCCCCCGTCAAGAGCGGGTCTCGTCCCGTTTTTCTCCAACTGCATGGCGGCGAGATCACCCAGCAAAGCCAGGTCATCCGTCTGGGCCCGAAAGGGCACGGCCGATACCTGCCTCACCGGGATGGCCATCCCGATCGGGCCGGAAGGATACCCGGTGACATCAAGCGCGAGCAGATGCCCGGTCGCCGAATGCAGTTGATAGCCGCCCGCATTCGAGCCGGTCCAAATCTCCCAGCCATCGGCTCCGGGGATTAATAAATTAAGATCTCCTTTTTTGCCACTCATTGAATCACTACTTCTTTACGGTCTAAAATCGATGGGTTTCGCGATCGGTTGCTAATGATGAGGACGACCTTACGCCGAACTGAACCCGCAAAGCCAACGCTTTCGATACGATTTACCTGATCTCCTGAATTAAGTCGCCCACGGATGACTCCGGTCGGGTCATCAATCCCCAAATTCGTGATCACTTGATCAGCTGATAGAGGCTGATCGTCCTCGGTATTTCGAATCGCATCAGCGCCATCGACAATCTCCACGATCCCGATCGTTTCCTCGATATTGCTTTCGGTCGCCATCGCGATAAACTCAGCTGGAGCCTCCTGCACATCAAGCCCCCCGCTGCTCCAAACGGTGAACCAATCACGCCACCGTGGATTGGCTGATTCGACCAAATTCATCCCCCGCACAAGACGCATTTCATCAAGACCATAGAAGGGTCGGTTAAAAGGCCGGTTATAGAAACCCTGTCCCTCGTAGTAATCAAATTCAGCTCCGTTCAAGTTAACATCATCATCACTGTCAATCCAATCAACCAAGGCATCCGCAATCTCGGAGGCGACATCAAAATCGATTCCCCACTTCTGAAAAATGTCCCGCAGGAGCTTTTTGTCCTCCTGAAAAAGGATGAAATTGATGTTAAAACGCCCTCCTTCGGAAAGGATCTTGGCCTCAAATCCCGCACCATTTTCGAAGTTCTGCCGTAAAATCGGATCCCACTCTTCCACGGCAGGATTGGCCGCGAGATTGATCCCCATTTCGGCATACTGCCTGGCCTCAATCCCATTGATTTGAGAGCCGGCCACTTCTGATTGGTAGCGCGAAATCTTCACCGTGGCCACCAGGGCAAGCCCCATCACCGCCATGATCCAGAAGACCGCAATGAGGGTCGCACCACGCTTCAGGGAAGGATTGTTTGAAATTCTCATCATCTTGGGGGGGCTCCTCTTCCACCACCGGTTCCTCCGGAAGGGCGGCCACCGGCCGCACCTCCTCCCGGACGTCCACCGCCCGCTCCTCCGGCTCCTCCTGCTCCTCCGGGACGTCCGCCACCCGGACCTCCGGGTCTGGCACCGCCACCACCTTCCGGTGGCCGACCCGGGCGACCTTGACCGCCTCCACCAGGAGGACGGCCCCCTCCCGCGCCTTGCCGGGAATTCCGGGCCGAATTCTGCAAAGCGCTCATCGATGTGCGGGGGTTTTGTTTGGTGGGAATCCAAAAGAGACGCTTAATTTCCCGGTCACCATTCTCAAACCTCACCTTCAATTCCACATAAGTCGGACGACGGTTGTTTTGCTCCCATTCGTAGGGCCACTCGTCACGCTCGGTTGAGTTGTATTCCCGCCCGTCGAGAACGCTCCATTCAAAAAGGCGGACATCCCGCAAAAGTATAATGGAGGCAATGGGTTCGATACCCCTCTCGGCCGGACCTTCGTCACTATCGAGAATGGGATCGTCAAAGTATTCCAGCACGATATCCACGCCATTGGTCACAGTGGGAACCGTGATGAGACGGGTCGCTTCGGCCGCAATCGGCACCCCGCCCCAGTTGAAGGAAACCGGGGTATTTTGAAAGGTCATTTCGGAAAGGAAGGGTTCCGAACTGCTGGTGCTCACCAGATTCAAAACCGCATTTCCGGGAAGACTGTCGAAGTGATTGCGAAGAAAGGAAAAAAAGGCATCCCGCGAGATGTCCTCGTTCTGCATATCCACCATGGTCGAGGTTGATCGCACAGCTCCGTCTGCGATTTTGAAAATCGAGGTCAGGACCATTCCGGCGATTCCAAGCGCAAGAACCAGCTCGAAGAGCGTGAAGCCCTTCGTCAAACTGCAATTCGGCGGTTCGGTCTGCTTCATGGTCGATAAAGGGGAAGGTAGCGCCAACCGCGCGCACTACGTTCTTCGTCAATGCCGTCTTGTTCGTAGCGTGCGATCACGGTGACCTGCCACATTTGCTGAAGGAGGGTGCCTTCCTCATTTTCCAATTCCAAAGGAACCACCAAAGTCTCTACGTTGACGTCGCGCTCCTCGATGTAAACTTCAGTCGTGCCCTCCTCGAGTTGCTGAAGATAGAGAGCTTCGTGGAGCGCGCTGTCCATAATCTGGGTGATCACCAACTCCTCCTTCACAAAGGTGGTGGTGCGCCAAAGCGAACTCAGTGCCCTCGTGAATGAAGTTGCCACGATCGCAAAGATGAAAAGGGCCAAAACCACTTCCATCAACATAAAACCGTTGCCACGGCGTGATGACGACTCAATTTTCATTCCTGATTGCCGATGGCCATTTCAAGGTCTTCCGCCTTGGCGGTCAGTGGGTGAAATTCCCGAGAGAGCATCGCCTGTCCATCGAGCGAGATGAGCTGAATGGAAAGCGGTTCGCAGGGACTATTGGGCTGATGAATCCAGGTTTCCACCGTATCATCGCGAACCACCTTGAAATCATTGCTGTTCCATCGCTTCACCCACATCTCGTATTCCCCGTCGATCTGGAAAACGCGTGGCCACGACATACTGTCCAGGGGAGTCAATGAAGCCGGAGTTCCCATGTTCTCCGAAAGTTCTCCCGCAAGCCTGTCCTCCGGCCTGGCAAGAGGCATCAAGCGGGCCTCCCCTTCCCTCAACTCCACCACAAATGGCTGTTGATAGCTGTAGGACATCGCCCGGGCCTGAAGTGCCAGGTCCTCAATCCCACTGTGATTTTCGCGAATTTTCTTCTCAATCTTCGGAGTGGAAATCATGTAGGCCGCCGCTCCGAAGACGATCACCGTGATCCCCATCACAAAAATCAACTCAATCAGAGTGAACCCTGCGCGGATCCCAACGATTGATTTTTGTGATAAAGGGCGGTGCATCGAAGAAAAAGAGAAGGATTCCTAGTCTTGGTTGCTTTGGTCGTCGTCCGAGCCAAAGGCCTTGTCCGGTCCGGCGGAAATAATTTCAGGACGGCTCGGATCCTTGGAACCGGGATACTGATACTTGTACTTGGTGTCCCATGGATCAAATAGGGCATCTTCCTTGTCGAGGGACTGGGTCCAGCGGCGGGGACGAGGCGCATCGGAGGGCTTTTTCAAAAGAGCCTCAAGGCCCTGGCTCGTTGAGGGATACATTCCTCCGATGTTCTTATATTGCTCGAGGTTGGATTCAAAACTCTTCATGTCCTGATCCGCCGTCCCGATGGCCGCAGAGTTTTTGATCTTACCCATGCTGTAGATGGCACCGCCCAAAATGAGGCCGATGATACCCATGACGATCACCATTTCGAAGAGACTGAAACCGCGAGCCATGCGCGGTGAGATCTGATTATTTTCTTTGGATTGAATTTTCATGATTCCGTTGAGTCGAAGCTACATTGATAGAAACGCTAATCGAATGGAAAGTTGTCCGTTGTTTTGCTAAAAATCACCGAAAAAACCTTCCGATTTGACTTATTTCCTCTCCACCTTCGGCCCAACCCCCCAAAATACAACCCGATGTCTCTGAAAGTGACCCCTGCTCCCGTGCCATTTCCAGGCGCTTCGGAAAAAACCTACGCCAAGGTCCCCGCCCTGATGGGGATCCCTGGAACCACCGGAGTCCCCGATCTGATCCGCAAAGCCGCCCATCAGCTTGACCCCTATTCTCCGCAAATCAATGCGGATTTGGAAGAGCTCACTTATACCGATTACGGCAACCTCACACTCCACCCCGATACGGTCGAAGAAAACGCCCGCCTCGTTGGAGATGCCTGCCGCGCCATCATGAATACCACGGCAATCCCCGTTTTCCTGGCCCGCGACGCCCGCTACACCGCTTCCGCCATCCGGGCCACCGCCGATCGACACCCTGAACTCACCGTCATACAAATGGGCGCCCGCGCCCACCTGCTGGACGAGTTTGAAGGTCAAAAGTGGCATGCCCGCACTTCCATGAAACGGGCCCTCGACCGACTCCCCATCACGCGTCTTAAGAATTTCGGCACCCGCAGCGGAAAAAAAGAAGAATTCGACCTCATCGCCGGAGGCGAAACACAGATCAGCGCGGAAGACCTCCCGTCTCTCGGAGAGCAGGGTCTTTATCTCAGTCTCGACCTCAGCGTTCTGGATCCCTGCACCGCTCCCGGCGTTTTTCACCCCGAACCGGGCGGCATGACTTGGGAAGAGTTTTCTAAAATCGTGGCGCTCATTCCGTGGAACACGATCAAAGCATGTGATTTCGTCGGACTCGAACCCTCCGGCGACCACACTGGCTTTTCCAATCTCATCGCAGCCAAAATCGCACGTGAGATCATCCTCTCCCTCGCTAAAACGCCTGCTCCACAAGATTGATATCGGGCACTTCTCCCTCGGTCAGGATGATCTCGACCACGTCATATCGCCACGAAATCTGACGTCTCACATCCGGTTTGGTCTCCGCATCAACTTCCTTGCCAAGAAGCCGAAGCCACTCCAAACCACCTCGCATGATGAGATTTTTCTTCTCGGCATTGACCGCTCGCATCGGGCGGCCAAAGTCACGTCGCGTCCTTGTTTTCACTTCGACAAACACGAGGAGCTTCAGCCCGTTCCCTCCCCTCATGACGAGATCAACCTCCCCGCCCTTGGGGGCGCGAAAGTTCCGGTAAAGGAGCTTCCACCCCAGTGACTGGAGATACTTCGCCGCGATCTTTTCCCCCAGCGCACCAATCTGGTGGGGAGTCAAATCACTCAGGCGGGAGCGAGAGTTGAGCAACCGGCTGGAACGAGCGACGGTGGATCGAACACGGACCCAGAGTCCGGAGCGCTGCGAGGTGTCCTTTCGTGCCATAACCTTTGTGTTTCTCAAATCCGTAACCAGGATAACGAACCGCCGCCGCCCGCATGATCCGGTCTCGGGTCACTTTGGCAAAAATACTGGCCGTCGCAATCGAAAGACTCTTCGAATCGCCTTTTACGATCGCCTCGTGCGGGAATGGAAAATTGGGCACGGTTAAACCATCGATCAAGCACATCCCGGGATCCACTCCCAGCGACCTTACGGCACGCTCCATTCCCAGATGAGTGGCCCGGAGGACATTCACTTCATCCACCTCGTCGGCTTCCACGAGACTCACCGCCCACTGAATTTCCTTATTTTCACAAAGTTCATCATACAAAGCCTCCCGCTTCTTTTCAGTGAGCTTCTTTGAGTCATTGATCACCGGATGGGAAAAACCCTCTGGCAGAATCGCCGCCCCAACCGAAACCGGACCGGCCAAGGGTCCCCGACCGGCCTCATCAACCCCGATGACGATCCCGAGATCGGCGAAACGGTTTTCAAATTCAAGGTCAGGCATTTTGGCTAATTCGATCTACTCCGATTTGCTCGAAGCGATCACCTTTTGCAAGCCCGCCGTCCTCTCGACCGACAAATTTGCCCCCACCACCAGCTTGTTGAGCGCCTCCCGGGGATATCGAATCGAGGGCTCCACGCCCGTCTTCCACGGATGAATAAACTTCGAAACAAATTCAAAGCGATCATCCTCGCTGGAAATAAAGCCTGCAAGTCGCTCCACGTCGCCATCGAGCGGCATGGTTCTTGAAGCCAAAACCCGACCATAGCTCATCACAAGCTGATCATTCCAATCCGGCTGATCGCGTTGCGAATCAATCCAGTTCACGGCGAGGTATTTTTCATCGAGTGGCAGGGAACCCAGTACGGATGAAATCTGGGTCGTGTCTTTCGGATTGGACAGATCCCTCTCCGGGTCACGAATATACCATTCAAGCGAGTTCTCCAAATCTTGCTTGGCCCACTCAATGGCCACGGTCTGCGCCACCCAGGAGTCCGAATCCTTGAGTTTAATATCGGCACGCCCAATCACCCCTTTGACATCCTCTATCACCTGGGGCCAGTCAGCTTCGGGACCCATCCCACGAATATATCCCCGGAACGTGCTGGAACGGGCCATTCCTGAATAGTTCCCTTCCTTAAGAATCGCCAAAGCCTTCCTTGGCTGCAACTCGGCGGCTTTCCTCATCACTAGTCCGGCCACAAACTGTGGCGCAAATCCCCCTCCTCACATGAGTCCCGAGTGAAACTTTTCGCCCTTCCATTGAAATAAAAGCGGATCACCCGGCCGCACAAAACCAATCACCGCATTCGGCTCCCTCACAAAATCGTGAAACGCAGCCATCGCCGCTTCAAAGTCCTTTTCCATCCATCCCGTCAGGGCATATCCCATTGTGTAGGCAAGTCCAGGACACCCCTTCCCATAGAAATCTACTAAATAGTCCATCGCTGATTCCCCCTCCACGGCCCCCAACTGACGAAAGACGTCCATCGCCTCTTCCTGCTCCCCAGTGACCCTAAGACCGCCAAAAACCGGAGGCCTCTCCGGAAGATCCTCAAGAATTTCCCGCTTCGACCGCTGAACCGGGGCAAGCCCAATCGCACGGGAGGACGGCGCAATCGTCGACGATTCGACCCCGTCCTGCTTTCCGGTTTCCGCTCCTGAAAAAAGAAATCCCTTGGTCGCAAGACCAAGGACTACCAAAAAAGCGCTTAGCGTGATTATTTTCGTCATTGATTCGAAGGTCCCCTGACTGAAGCGTCGACACCGGCTTCTTTTACCTTGGCGTTTTCCAACGCCCCGAAAAGACCTGCAGCCCCCAAAACCCCTATCAGGTTAAACAAGTGCATGGGGCCGGACAACCCAATTGCAGCCCCCCGGAAAGATCTCCCCATTTTCCCTCGTATTGCCAATGTTACTCCAATCACTATGCTCACAATTTCCGGATCCAAAGGCGAAACCTTCTGCGATGGCATGTCCCGTCGCGGCTTCCTCCGCATCGGCGGCCTCGGCCTCGGCGGGGCCTCCCTCCCCCAGCTTCTCCAAGCCGAAGCCACCGCCCCTAAAAAACTCGATCACAAGGCCGTCATCATGGTCTTCCTCGCTGGTGGCCCGCCACACCAGGACATGTGGGACATCAAAACGGAAGCCCCCTCCGGCATTCGCGGCGAATTTAACCCCATCTCCACCAACGTCCCCGGCATCCAAATCGGCGAACTCTTCCCTCAAATGGCCCGCATGATGGATAAGTTCTCGGTCATTCGCTCCATGGTCGGAGCCGGAGGCGGACACGACGCGGTCCAGTGCCTCACCGGTCGCAAACTGCAAGGACCCCAACCTTCCGGCGGTTGGCCGTCCATCGGCTCCGTCCTCTCCAAACTCCAGGGCCAAGTCACACCCGGTGTCCCTTCCTTCCTCGGCCTCTCACCCAAATGCGGACACGATCAATGGGGCGACCCCGGAAAACCCGGCTTCCTCGGACCATCCCACGCCTCCTTCGCCCCCTTCCGCGGCGGTGGAAAAGACGACATGATCCTCAAGGACATCTCCATCGAACGGCTCGCCGACCGCAAGGCCCTCCTCAAGTCCTTTGATAATTTCCGACGCGACGTCGATGCCTCCGGTTCCATGACCGGCATGGACACCTTCACCGAACAAGCCTTCGGCGTCCTCACCTCCTCCCGTCTCGCCGAAGCCTTCGATCTCTCAAAGGAAGATCCCAAGATCGTCGAACGCTACGGCAAAGGCACCGAAAAACTCACCGCCGACGGCCCCTGGAAACGGCTCGACCAATTCCTCATGGCCCGCCGCCTCGTCGAAGCCGGCGCCCGCTGCGTCACCCTCGGCTTCTCCCGCTGGGACTGGCATGGCGACAACTTCGGCCGTGCTCGCACCGACTTCCCTCTTCTCGACCAAGGCATCACCGCCCTCGTCCAGGACCTCCACGACCGCGGGCTCTCCGACGATGTCTCCGTCGTCGTCTGGGGCGAATTCGGCCGCACTCCAAAAATCAACCCCCAAGGCGGACGCGACCATTGGCCCAAAGTCTCCACCGCCCTTCTCGCTGGCGGCGGCATGAACCACGGCCAAATCATTGGATCCACCACCCGCGATGGTGGTGAAGCCGACGACCGCCCTGTCGAATTCCAGGAAGTCTTCTCCACCCTCTACCATAACCTCGGCATCGACGCCCGCCGCACCACCATCGATGACCTCTCCGGTAGACCCCGCTTCCTCGTCGACTCCCAACACGCGCCCATGTCAGAGCTCGTCGGTTAAGCCTTTATTACTCAAACGCAAGCGCCCATGCCCCATCTCTCCATCTTCGCGGCATTCGCCCTCTTCGCCTCATTCACTCTGGCCTCAGCTTCAAATCTCACCTTCCAAAACTCAACGCCCATCACTCTCGAGCACCTCCACGACAGCCATCAACTCGTGCTCACCCAGGAGCAAAAACATCCCGACCAAAGTGCAACCGACCTCACCCACGTCGCCACTTACACCACCGATCCTCCTGACATCATCTCCATTTCACCCACCGGCCTGATCACCGTCCTCGCCCTCGGCAAGACCACCATCACCGCCACTCACGACGGTCAAACAGTCACAAAAAAGGTTAACGTTGCCTCTGCCGAACCCTTCCCCATTTCCTTCACCAACAACCTCGTCCCCATCCTTTCAAAATACGGCTGCAATGGCGGAGGCTGCCACGGAAAAGCCGATGGCCAAAACGGCTTCAAGCTCTCCCTCTTCGGCTACGAACCCTGGAACGACCACAACTACCTCGTCCGCGATTCCCGGGGCCGCCGCATCTTCCGCGCTGCCCCGGAACACTCCCTCCTCCTCCTCAAAGCCACCGGCGAAATCCCCCACCAGGGAGGCTCACGCCTGAAAAAAGACTCCGCCGACTACCAAGCCATCCTCCGCTGGATCAAACAAGGCCTCCCAAACGACCCCAAGGAGTTCCCCAAAGCGACTTCGATCTCGGTCCACCCCAAGGAACGCCTGACCCGGGCCCACGCCCAACAACAACTCCGCGTCACCGCTCACTTCTCGGACAACACGACCCGCGACATCACCCATCTCGCGCAATACGAATCGAACGATGAAGAGCGTGCCCATGTCACCATGGATGGCCACGTCACCATGGGCGACATCCCGGGTTCAACCTCCGTCATGATTCGCTTCCAGGAACACGTCGACGTCTTCCGCACCACTCTCCCCCTCGGCGCGCCCGTCGAAAATCTCCCACCACCCGCCAACTTCATCGACAAACACATCTTCGCTCAGCTCAAGACCCTCGGCTTGCCTCCTTCCGAAAACAGCGACGATGCCACCTTCCTCCGGCGCGTCACCATCGACATCGCCGGACGCCTTCCCGGCATCGACGAAACCAATGCCTTTCTCACCAACAACTTCCCCGAAAAACGAACGCAGAAAATCGAGCAACTCCTCGACTCCTCCAATCACGCCGACTACTTCGCCGGCAAATGGGCCGCCATCCTCCGCAACAAACGTGCCAAACCCGAACACGCCCGCGGATCGGTCGCCTTCCACCAATGGCTCCGCGACGCCATCCACAACAACCGCCCCTACAACCAGATCGCCCGTGACTTCCTCACCGCATCCGGCGAGACCGGCACCAACCCGCCCGTCGTTTGGTATCGCACCGTCCGCGACAGCAAGGACCAACTCGAAAACGTCGCCCAGGTCTTCCTCGGCGTCCGCATGCAATGCGCCCAGTGCCACCACCATCCCTACGAAAAATGGAGTGAGGACGACTACTATGGCTTGCAGGCCTTTTTCTCAAGAATCACCCGAAAGCCCGGCCTGCAACCCGGAGAAGAAATCGTCCTTCACAATCGCGGCCAAGCGACTTCCCAAAATCCCCGCACCGGTAAAACCCTCAAACCGAAAAACCTCGGAGGAAACGAACCCACCATTCCCTCCCACGAAGACCCTCGCGAGCACCTCGCCGACTGGATGGTCAATCCCAACAATCCCTTCTTCGCCAGGATGCTCGTCAACCGGTATTGGAAGCACTTCTTCGGTCGTGGCCTCGTCGATCCCGAAGACGACCTCCGCGTCACCAACCCCGCCACTCATCCCGAATTGTTAGAGAATCTCGCATCCGATTTCATCGCCAGCGGATACGACCTCAAACACCTCATCCGCACCATCACCAACTCCCGCACCTACCAATTCTCCGCCATTCCCAATCAGCACAACTCCCTCGACACCCAAAATTACTCCCGCTTTTACCCCCGACGACTCCCCGCCGAAATCCTCCTCGATGGCATCAATACCGTCACCGGATCCAAAGAATCATTCGTCGGTCAACCGGCCGGCACGCGCGCGATTCAACTCCCCGATGACACCTTCTCCAAGTCCTCCTATTTCCTCTCCGTCTTCGGCCGCCCGGACATGAATAGCGCCTGCGAATGTGAACGAAGCGCCGACGTCAATCTCGCGCAAGCCCTCCACCTCGTGAACTCGAACAACATTCGCCTCAAACTCTCTTCCGACCAATCACGACCCGCTCATCTCGCAAAACAAAAGGAGGCCAAGCCCGAGGCCCTCCTCACCCAACTTTACCTCCACGCCCTGTCCCGCCCACCCCGACCCGAAGAACTCGCCACCGCCCTCGCCTATCTGCAAGGGAAACAAAACCAACCCCTCCCGACACCCGCTCCAACCAAGGAAGGCGAACAGCCCAAACCCGTCGATCCTCTCCTTCCCACTCGCCAGGCTTACGAAGATCTCATCTGGGCTCTCCTTAATACCAAGGAGTTTCTCTTCAACCACTGAAGCAACCACCGGTGTCACTTTTCCGCTTCTTCAAAATTTTAACGTTCACGATCCCGTGTTCGACCATCCTGCACGCGCAGCTCCCAAACCCCGATCTGAAAACCATCTTTCCCCAAGGTATCCAGGCGGGCTCCGCCACCGAAGTCACCATCGGCGGAACCGAACTTGAAGAAACCACCACCCTCCGTTTCTCCCACCCCGGACTCACCGCCGAACCCATCACTCTTCCCGCGACCGATTACGTCCCCGCCAAACCCAATCCTCTCCGCTACCGCATCATCGCCGCCCCCGATCTCCCTTCCGGCATCTACGAGGTCTCCGCCCAAACCCGCCTCGGCCTCACCGCTCCCCGCGCTTTCGTCGTCAGTCACCTTCCCGAAAAAAACCACGGCACCAACCACTCTCCCGAAACCGCGGAAGACCTCCCTCTCGACACCATCATCAATGGCCACGTCGATAACGCCGCCATCGATCACTACAAGCTCACCCTCACCCAGGATCAAACCATCCACCTTCACTGCCAGGCTCAGGCCATCGACTCGCGTCTCGACCCCACCCTCGTCCTGATCTCTCCCGATGGAGCCGAAGTCGCCCGCGCCAATGACCAATCCCCACTCGACCGCGATGCCGCGCTCACTTTCAAAGCCCCCTCCACCGGCACTTACCTCCTCAAAGTCCACGACTTCACCTTCACCGGCGGTGGCGAACATCCCTACCGACTCCTCGCTTCCACTAAAGCTATTCCTCATTCCCCCAATCCCCTCCTGCCCACTCAAACCCACCCACAAGACATCTCCCTCACTCTTTCCAAAACTCCGGTTCACCATTCCTTCGATGCCAAAAAAGACCAACCACTCTGGATCGAACTCCTCTCGGCGCGCCTCGCCAACCCTTCCGACTCCCTCCTGATCATCGAACAAGTCACCACCGACCAAAACGGCACCCCGCAATACAAGGAAGTCGCCTCCAATGATGACTTCCCCCTCCCATCCGGCGGTCGCCATTTCCCCATTCGTACCGCCGACTCCGCCATCCGCTTCGCCCCACCCGCCGACGGCTCATACCGCCTCACCCTCCTCAATCAATTCAGTCATTCCGCCCCGGCCAAACTCCGCATTCTTTCTCTCGCCTCGGGCTACCGACTCATCGCCGTGCCCTGGCACTCGCATCAAAAAGACAAAATCCTCCCCCGCCAAACGACCATCATCCGGCAAGGCGGCACCGCCCGCATCCAGCTCTTCGTCATGCGCGAATCCGGCTTCGACGAACCCATCGCTCTTGCCATCGAGAACCTCCCTCCCGGCGTCGACTTCCAACCCAAAACCATCGCCCCTCACGAAACCAGCACCACCCTCATCCTGACCTCGCAAGCGGACACCCCATCCGCCAACACCTTTCTCACCATCAAAGGCACCACCAACGGAAAAGAGACCGTCGCGCAAGCCGCAACCTCATCGTGGCATGTCGGAAACTGGGATGTCGAACGCCACCACACCCGCCTTGCCCAACTCATCCCTCTCAGCATCATCCACGCCGAAAAAGCCCCCCTTATCCTCACCCCCTCCTCCTCCTTCACCCATAAAATCGGAGAGACCCTGGAGATCCCCTTTACCCTCACCAAGAATGCTGAGATCAAAGGCGACATCACCGTCACCCTCACCAACTTTCCCCATTCCAAACCACCTCAACTCAAAATCAAACCGGACGCCACCGAAGGAAAGTTCACCCTCGTCCTCACGCCTTCCAACGAACTCAAAATCGGACCCAAGCAAACTCACCACTTCACCCTTCAAGCCAACCTCACCCTCAGTCACCAAAACAACCTCCCCGCGCTCGAACGCGCCAAAGCTGATCTCAAACGACTCGAAAATCTTGAGACATCTCTCAAGGCCGAATCCAAACCCATTCCCCCCGCGCTCACCGAAGCCAAAAGGAAAGCCGCCGAAAACCTCCGCCAACAAACCGAACAATCCAAACCACGCGACCTTACCCACTCGATTCATTCCCCCCTCATCACTCTCACCATCGCGCCATGAGATTGCTCATCCTCGTTCTCTTCCCCACGCTGCTCCACGCCGCCCTCCCCGTCGCCGAGCTCCAGCGGAACACCCAGGTCGATTTCGCGAAGGAGATCGTCCCCGTTCTCAAGCAAAACTGCTTCGCCTGCCACAACGCCAAAAAGGCCAAAGCAGACCTCAACCTCGAGTCACCCCAGGACATGATCGCCGGCGGCGACTCCGGCTCCTCCCTCGTCCCCGGCAAGCCCGACGAAAGCCTCGTCTTCACCTACGCTGCCCACCTCGAGGAAGACCCGATGCCGCCCGCGAAGAACAAATCGAACGCCCGCGATCTCACCCCCCCCGAACTCGCCCTCCTCAAACTCTGGATCATCCAGGGCGCGCAAGGCTCGTCCGCCACTCTCGCCAGCCCCACCGAATGGTCCAACCTCAACGAGGTCCAATCCAGCTACGCCACCGCAATCACCCCTCAGGCCCGCTTCGCCGCCGTCTCCCGCGGCACCCGCCTATTCGTTTACGACCTCCATCGCGGCAAGCTCGATGCCGAACTCATCGATCCCGCCCTCACCAACACCGCCCACCGCGACTTCGTCCACACCCTTGCCTTCAATCAATATCAACTCCTGGCCTCCGGTGGCTACCGAGCCCTCAAACTCTGGCAACGTCACCTCCCACCCGGAAGTGAAACCGATACCCCCTTTCCCGAAACTCCCCCCCTCGACCCCGCATCGCCCCCCATCCCTCTCCAGGGACTCACCGAACCGATCACCACCATCATCCTTCACCAACCCTCTCACCGAATTGCCACCGGCCACCCCGGCGGCCACACCCGGATCTGGAATGCCCAGGATGGCAAACTCCTCCTCGAAATCAAAAACGACCCCGCCATCCTCCGCGAAGCCAATCAACTCCAGTTCAAACGCGACCTCGCCCAAAAAGTCCACGACCAGGCCAAAAGCAAACTCGGCAACGCCGAAAAACAATGGACCGATCTCTCAAACAAAACAAAGACCGACGCCCAGGCCCTCGCGAAAGCCAGCACTGACCTCGATCAAAAAGAGCACGTCCTCCAAACCCAAAACCTGATTCTCGACTCCGCCCAAGCCGCAAAAAAAGCCCCGGCAGAAATCAAAAAAATCACCGACGAACTCACCAAGCTTAGCAAGGAACGCGACGCCGCCCGCACCCGACTCCGCAACGCCCGCCACACCCACCAACTCACCCTCAAGGACGGCACCGCCGCCGCCAAAAACCTCCTCACCATCCAGGCCCGCGTCGCCGAAACCGAAGCCCAACTCCTCAGCGCTGAAGCAGCCCTCAAAGTCCACCAAACCAAAGCTGCTGAAACCAAACTCCCGCCCATCAAAGCTCTCGCCTTTTCACCCGATGGCAACACCCTCGCCATCGCCAGTGACACCGCCCCCCTTCGCCTTTGGAACTCGAATACTGGACAAGACCTCGACACCTTCACCCCGCCACAAACTCCCACCGCTCTCGCTTTTTCAAACGACACCACCCTCCTCGCCCGCCTTCCCGACAACTCCGTTTTCACCTTCCCCACCACTCCCACCTGGAGCATCAAGCGCCAATGGGGCGACCAAAAAAATGCCACTCCTTTCCCCGACCGCATCCTTGCCCTCTCTTTCCACCCGAACGGCCACCAACTCGCCGCCGCCTCCGGCATCCCTTCCCGACACGCCCTCATCCAACTCCTCTCCCTCGACAGCGACACCCCCATAGCCACTCTTCCAAAAGCCCACCTCGATACCATCACCGCCCTCAGCTATTCACCCGACGGCACCCGCTTGGCCTCGGCTTCCACCGACCGCACCATCAAGATTCATCACCTCGACCCTCCCGGGTTCGAGCAAACTCTCGAAGGCCATAACCACCACATCCTCTCCCTCGCCTGGAGTCCCGACGCCTCCACCCTCGCCTCCGCCGGAGCCGACCGTCTCTACAAACTCTGGAGCCCCGATACCGGGAAAGAAACGAAATCCCAGGGCGGCTTCCCCGCCGAGCTTGCCGCCATTTCCTTCGTAGGCCATAGCAACCAACTCCTCACCGCCTCCGCCCGGGACCTCAAAGCCAACAACCAAAACCTCCCCGGCATCAAGGACACCATCCTCTCCGCCTCCACCACCCCCGACGGCGCCCTCATCATCGCCGCCGACAACTCCGGCACTCTTCGTACCTGGACCGCCCATGACAGAAAGCCCCTCCACACTTTTTCTAAATAATCAGCTCTCAATCAGGGATAAAAGAGAGCAGAGTTGCTATCAATATGTATCGCTGTCGGGGTGCTACAAATGACCGCAGCCTATCATGGATAAGAACGACCTGGAAGTTACCCGTATCTTGAATGCCGCAGGCGCCGGGGATCGCCAGGCGGCCGAAGAATTAATCCCCTTGGGTATGGCGAACTGCGGAAGCTGGCGGCTGGGTCAGGAGGCAGCTGCGCAGACCTTGCAGGCCACCGCCCTGGTGCATGAAGCTTACCTAAAACGGTCCCCGGACAGGAGCAATGGGACGGACGACGGCATTTCTTTTCAGCGGCCGGGAAAGCGATGCTCCGCATTCTCATCGACCGGGCCCGACGCCGGAAGGCGGTGCGCCACGGAGGCGAATTGCACCAGACCGAATATGAAGAAGCTGGAATCGCTGCCCCGGACCACGACGATGATGAGATGCTCTCGATTCACGAATTGCTTGATCGCTTCGCCGAGATTGAGCCACGTAAGGCGGAGGTGGTGAAGCTGCGATACTTTGTGGGGATGACGATTGACCGGCTCGCTGTGCTTGAGAGAAATGGACTGCGTGCCACGGGAGCTCAGTGCACCCGCCGCCATGAACGGCAGCAGGCACTTCATAGCGGCAGAAAGGAGGCGGGCGGAGTGGTTGGATATGGTATTCATTGTTTTTATAGTCTTCACTCATAGATGCTAAAAAAAAGATGTAATCGGATTACCAAATTTTCTCCTGCCAATGCATTGGCGTCCTCGCAGAAATAACAGATATTCCGTGATCCACATTTTCGAGGAACTTCGCACCGAACGCATGGAGTTCCGTTCCAGCACCATCAATCCGGCCCTCAAGCCGCTCCACCTCAAAGCCGCGGAGTTTTATCTTTTCTGGCCCGCCAATGATGACTAAAGCCTTTGCCAAAATGCCAGCTCAACTCGGCATGCCCCTCGAACCAATCCTATTCGTCGAATTCCAATTCAAAACGTATGACTCAATTATCCACTCCAACGTTAAATATCCACATTAATGGTTGGTCGCTGCTCGATGAAGCCGATCCCGCGACCGAGACGGGCCTGCGCACGCATCTCTCGGCCATCAAGGAAGCCGGATTCCAGAGCTATTGCTGGAGTCCCGACAACCCGAAGCTGAAAGAATTACTCAACGAATATGATTTGCATTTCGGCGGTGCCTTCGACGCAGCCAAAGCAGAGCAATTTGCCCCGGCAATTGCGGCCATCATGGCCATTGATAATGGCCCGATCAACTGTCAGTTGGCCGACGACGATACTCCGGTCGAAGAAGCGATCGAACTCACCCTCGCGCTCATGGCGGAAGCAAAGAAACAAAATGCCCCGGTACATCTGGAGGTCCACCGGGACACCTGCACCGAGACACCTGAAAAAACCGCAGCGATCATCGAAGGCTACAAAGCCACCACCGGAGAAGATCCCTTGATGAACTTCGACTTCTCACACCCCGCAGTGGTGAAACACATTCTGGACAAAGATTATATCCCGCGGCTACTCACACCCGAGATCGTCCCCATCTTTCAGAAGTCCACGCTCTGGCATATTCGTCCCTTCAACGCTCAGCACTGCCAGATCCCGATCACCGACGGACAGGGCAATTTTTCGCCCGAGTATCTGGCGTGCCGCCCCTTCGTCCGCCAAGCGCTCAGACATTGGCTGCAGGGACCCCGACCAACGAACGAACTTTGGGTAATGCCGGAGATTGGCACCACCCACGAATACAAATTAAGCTGCTTCCCGAACATCTGGGAGGACACTGTCGCACTAGGCAAAGACATCCAAAAAATCTGGAATGAAGAACTGGCCGCCCTCTAATATCCCCCCTCCGATCTATTGGAACGCGCCCTTAAGTTGTCCGTCCCAAAAGCACATTCCGGCAGTTTTGGTCCTGATGCTGTCGTCGTTTCCATTGCTCGACCTCAATTCATGGAAGGTCGTGAATTGGGCAGCAAGTGAATGAGAGTTGTTCCCGAACTGAAGTGTGGTTGTATGGATGCCAACCCGATTCCCATGACACCCCGATCACGCTCTCTCCTTTTTCTCATTTTGGCTACGGCAACTGCGGTAACCTTGAGCATTTCCACCACGCGGGCTGAGGTCGACGGGCCGGGTATTTCCAGAGTCATTGCGATTGAGGAAGTCAAAAAGCTCAAAGCGATTCGGGACGAGATCGGGGAAATCGAGAATCTTGAGGTGCTCTATGAAGATCGGATGCACAAGAGCGGATTACCCTATCACCTCTACGTCCCGAAGCAGCTCAAGGCTGGCGAAAAGTATCCCTTGGTGACATTTCTTCACGGATACACGGACCTGACCATCGACACGCACAAGGGGTTCCCCAAGGGTGTCTGGTCACTGCCAAGAATTCAGAAAACTCATCCGCACATTCTTTTCGTGCCGCGGAATCGAACGAAGGAAGATCGCTGGTCGAGCGAGAAATATCGGACAATGACCATCAATGCCTTGAATGACCTGGTCACGGAACTGAATGGCGATCCGAAGACGCCCAAGGTGGACGTGGACAGGCTTTACCTGACCGGCTTCTCCCGGGGAGGCCAGGGTACTTGGAATTTCATTCGCACCTTCCCCAAGAAGTTTGCCGCAGCCGCCCCCCTGTCCGGCTTCTCCCACGGACCTCAGAACGAGAAGGAAGCAGAACCTATCCGGCACGTTCCCATTTGGATCTTCAATGGTGACGGCGATAAAGGAGTCAAGGGCTCCCGTATCAGTTTTAAAGCCCTGAAAGACGCCGGGGCCGCCGACGTCAGATATCACGAATACAAATCACAAGGCCACGTGATCGACGATTTCGCCTATTTCACCGACGGATTCATGCCGTGGATCTTTTCCCAGAAGCGAGAGCCGAGCTCAAAAAGACGCTAAACCAATAGACCTACTCAGAGAAGCAGAGCTTCGATGATCCGACATGAGAATACACCTCCTCCTTTCCCTCCTGCCACTCCTGGGGTCCTTGGCCTCACTCCTGGCTGCTGAGCCCAAACCCAATATCATTGTGGTCTTCTGTGATGACCTCGGCTACGCGGATATCGGACCATTCGGTTCCAAGACCCACGCCACGCCGGTGCTCGATCAAATGGGCAAGGAGGGCATGCAGCTTACTGATTTCTATTCGACCTGCCCTGTGTGCACGCCTTCCCGTGCCAGCCTCCTCACCGGGTGCTACCCCCGTCGGGTGAATATGCATGTCGATGAAAAAAACCTGTGCGTGCTTTTTCCTGCCGCGCGAAAAGGACTAAATCCGAGTGAGATCACCATTGCCGAGGTTCTCAGGGAGGAAGGATACGCCACCATGTGCATCGGCAAATGGCATTTGGGAGATCATCCCGATTTTATGCCCACTCATCAGGGCTTCGATTCGTATTTTGGCATTCCCTACAGCAACGATATGAACCGCAAGCAGGTTCCGCTGCCTCTGGTTCGCGATCTCACTGTGATTGCAGACAGCGTGCAGAAGGATACCACGATCACCACGCAATATACCACCGAAGCCATAAAGTTCATCAAGGCCAACAAGAAGCGACCTTTCTTCCTCTACCTGCCGCACACCGCAGTGCATTTACCCTTGGTGCCTGGAAAGAAATTCAAGGGCACCAGTGAGGACGGCCCCTACGGTGACTGGGTGCAGGAGATTGACTGGTCGATGGGTGAGTTGTTTCAGACGCTCAAAGCGGAAGGCATTGATGAGAACACGCTGGTGATCTTCACTTCAGACAACGGTTCGGCACGCGAGAAGCAGGGTAGCAACCTTCCACTCCGTGGGAAGAAAGGACGCACCGATGAAGGGGGCATGCGCGTGCCCTTCCTGGCTCGTTGGCCCGCCAAGATTCCAGTAGGCAAAAAAAGCGGCGCGCTCACAAGCACGATCGATCTGCTACCCACGCTAGCGGCTGTTGCCGGCGGCAAGACACCCACCGACCGCATTATCGATGGCAAAAACATCTGGCCAATCCTTAGCGGTCAGGAAAACAAACACCCGCGCGACGCCTTTTTCTACTACCAAATGGATCAACTTCAGGCGGTGCGATCAGGTGACTGGAAGCTCTTCGTGGAGATGAACCCCAAGAAACGCAACTGGGGCAAGCCCGAGGGCAAGCAGGAACTCAAGCTCTTCAACCTGGCCTCGGACATTCATGAGGACGATAACGTGGCCAATGAGAATCCGGAGATCGTCAAGCGACTCCTTGCCTATGCCGAAGCCGCCCGCAAAGACCTTGGCGATGTCGATCGTCCTGGTGAGGGGCAACGCAAGGCCGGATGGGTGGACAGGGCGATGCCGCGTCTTCTGAAGAAAGATTGAGTCATTCCCTGATGAGAGGTGGATAGACCGGGTGCTGCAGGACCGAGCCATCCGCGTTGACTTGAAAGACGGCTTCTTTTCTCAAGTCCCGGACCTGTCCGTCGATGATGAGCTCCGGCTGGTTGGAAGATTCCCCTTCGGAGTTGATTCGAATGTCATTTGGCAGTGCGAGAGTTCCACTGCGGGACCAATGCTGCCGTTCATTTCTTCCTCCTTCTTGAGACATGCCTTTCACTGATGTGATGTCACCATTGTAGTAAAAGAGGTAGTGAGTTCGCTGCCCGTCATCGATCGCGATCACCGTTTGCCCGTCCGGGGTAAAGCGCCCCTCTACCTCACCCCTTTGTCGACCAGCCACCTTCGCAAAGAAACATGCGAAACCCCTGTGTTCAATGCTCTGAAAATGTTAGCGTTAGAGAATGAATCAAAATCAACCTGCCCGCCGGGAGTTTCTTGGCCGGGTCGGTCAGGGGATGTTAGTGGCCGCCGTTGGCCCTGCCCTGGCCCAAGCGCTGGGTGTTTCCACCGCTCACGCCGAAAACGTTATGGTCACCAAGACGCTCAACTTCGGAAAACTGGAGCCGCTGGTCGCGGCGATGCAGGAAACCTCTCTCGATCAACTCCAGCGGTTACTGGTGGGTAAATTGAGTTCCGGCGAAGCAAATCTCGCTCAATTAATACAGGCCGGGGCCTTGGCAAACGCTCGCTCGTTTGGGGGCGAAGACTACATCGGGTTTCATACCTTGATGGCCTTGAAGCCGGCCTATGTGATGGCTCAGCAGCTTCCGAAAGACCGCCGGGCGCTGGCGGTTCTCAAGGTGCTATACCGCAACACGGCGCAGATTCACAAGATGGGAGGCAGAGCCACCGAGAAGCTGAAGACCGTCGATTCTGCTGAAATTTCTCCCGGGAAAACGCCGGCTGAGTTGTTACGCAAGGCAGTCCACGATCAGGATTGGCAGACTGCCGAGCGGATCTTCGCCGCAATCGCGAAAGGCGGGCCCGAGGCCGCCTGGAACGACCTGCTGCACACCGTCGAAGACGGTGCCGATGTCCACCGCATCGTGCTCGCGCATCGCTCATGGGACACTCTTGATTTGGTCGGAATGGAGCACGCGGAAACGATGTTGCGGCAGTCGCTCCGGTATTGTCTGAAGGCGGAAGAAGGAACAGGGAAACGCCAGAACGGAATGCGTGTCTTGTTGCCCAAGTTACTCGACCAGCACAAGTTGTTGGAACTACCGGCCGGCAAACGCTTGGCGGAAGACACTTGGGTCAATGAAATGAGCCAGACGATTTTCAACTCGACTCCCGATCAGGCTGCAGAAGCGGTCGCCGGCGCTCTGGGCGAAGGCATGTCGCCCGATTCCATCGCGGAAGCGATTTCACTCGCGACGAATCAACTCGTACTCCGCGATGCAGGACGGACGGACAAACAGGTCCGCCCGGGCAAGCCGGTTGGCAGTGTCCACGGTGATTCGATCGGCGTGCACGCAAGCGATTCGGCGAATGCCTGGCGTCATATCGCCAAAGCGAGCGAGCCGCGGCACCGCGTTGCGTGTCTCATCTTAGCCGGTTACCAAGCGGCGCGCGACCGCGGGAACCGGGGAGGCGAATTTTTGGAATGGAAGCCACGGCCTTACGACGAACAATTGACCGGACTCGACAAAAAATCGCCCCAGCAGCTGCTCCGCAATCTGGATGGCGCGGTTCGTGATCAGGATCAAGCTCAAGCCTGCGCGTTGATGCATGCTTATGGCGCGGGTCCGGGCGCGAACAAAGCTCGACCAGCGCTCGATGTTCTCCTCCGGCATGCAACCAGTGAAGACGGAGCTCTCCACGCGGAAAAATACTACCTCACCACCACCACTGATTTCGCCGACACCCGGCCGGCATTCCAGTGGCGGCATCTGGTCGGGCTCGCGCGAGTGACGGCGAGCGAATATGGAACCCGCGGCGCGGGTTACACTGAAGCTTGTGAGCTGCTGAAGATCGAGGTTTAACCAGACAATCGCAAGCTACCGCTTCTTCAAGGGCCTGTCCTAAAAAACAAACTGCTAGCAGTGAGCAGATGCTCCGGCCAAAGCCCACCTGGAGGCAATTTTTATTGCTTCCCGTGGGGACTCAAATCCGTGGGTTTTCGATCAGCGAGGAAGGCCTGCCAATCATCGCGAAAGCGGGTTACAATCCGGAGAGCGAAGCGAGCCATTCCGCCACGTTCTCTTCCCTGATGAGAGGTGGATAGTCCGGGCGCTGCAGAACCGAACCATCCGCGTTGACTTGAAAGACGGCTCCTTTTCTCAAATCCCGGACCCGTCCGTCGATGGTGAGCTCCGGGAGGTTGGAAGATTCCCTTTCGTAGTTAATTCGAATGTCGTTTGGCAGCGCCAGGGTTCCACTACGGGACCAATGCTCAGGTTCATTTCTTCCTCCCTCTTGAGACATGCCTTCCACTGACGTGATGTCCCCATTGTAGTAAAAGACGTAGTGAGTTCGCAGCCCGTCATCGACTGCGATCACCGTTTGCCCAGCCGAGGAGAAGCGCCTCGACTCGGGAGGAGTGAGTTCATTCAGAGAGTCCGCTTCCGTCCTATTGCCCGAAACGAGTTGGAATAAAGTGAAGGCGACAAAGCAAACAACCGGGACGGCGACCATGCTCAGAAGCACCCGGCCGGCCTTTGAGAAAGGGTTGGAGATCGGAATTGGTTTCCTCGAAAACCAGGCGTATGCGACAACTCCCACCAACGCCATCAACAGGATTCCCATCAGCCCGCGGAACACCACCACTTCAATAGTCAGGAGGATCGCCGCGCCTGACGTGATCCATGCGCGTCGCCTCGATGGGATCGCTGCGGAAGGAGTTTCGATCGAGTCACCCAGGTCACCAAGGTCACCCGATGCCTCGGCGTCCGTCATGACCTGAGCGAGAGTTCTGGTAAACTCATTCGCACTTTGAAAGCGCAGTTCCGGTTGTCTGGCCAAGGCCCGCAGCACGACGTCATCAAGTCTCACATCAACTTCCACCCGTTGCGATGGCGGAGTCAAGGCGGAGCCGGGACGTTCTCCGGTGAGCATTTCATAAAACACCACTCCCAGAGAATAAATGTCGGCCCGATGATCCACACCCTCCGGATTCGTTCCCTGTTCGGGCGCCATATAGTTCGGAGTGCCAAGGACCATTTCCTGGGTCAACGAGGGCGCACCGGGAACGGCATTTCCGGCAGATCCCCCGCTTACGTCGTCGCGGGCGTCTTCGAGCAGACGCGCAATGCCGAAGTCGGCGATCTTCACTCGCCCCGCCTGATCCATGAGAATGTTCTCCGGTTTGATGTCGCGGTGCACAATTCCGAGGTCATGGGCATACTGCAGAGCTTCGCAAATCGGGGGAACGATCGCCAGTGCCTGGGCGGGAGCGAGACGACTCACGGACATGATCTGATGTAAATTCAACCCTTCGACAAATTCCATCAGCAGAAAATAGAGCCCGGCCGCTTCGCCGTAGTCATAGACGGTGACAATGTTGGGATGACTTAGTTTGGCGAGGGTCTTCGCTTCCTGCTGAAAACGTTCGGTAAATCGCTCATCCTTATCAGCAACGGTCAGTATTTTTAGAGCTACGAAGCGGTCCAACTGCGGTTGGCGGGCTTTGTAGACAGACCCCATTCCGCCAGCGCCAATGAGTTCGATCACTTCGAACTGGGGAAAAGCTGACCGTATCTTCTCGATGTCAGGAGAATCAAGTGGGGAGTGATCAGAGTTCGTTGGGGCATCCTTAAAAGTTGGATCGAGAGCTCCAGCCATCAGGCAGGCCGCACAAAGACCCTGCGGAGAATCTGCTGATAAAGTTTCTCCGCAAGCGGGGCATTGCCTGGGCTCGTGTAAATTTGTATCCTTCATTACCCCTTCCTGTTCGGTCTGGGAGGAACAGTTGCAAAATTTCTCACTTTTTCCGAAGAACCGCCAGAAGCGTCTTCATCTCTTCCTCGGTCTGCGCCGGATCGACCAGCGTGCGGGCCACTTCATCCTTCACGCATCGACGAAACTGTATTCGGAGTCTGCTCACATGACTCTTCAGTGTATTTAGATCCATCTGGATTTGCTCGGCCAGGTCCGCCTGGCTTCCGTAAGTGGCATCGCCGGTGAGCCAGGGGTGAAGGTGTTGAAACAAATCGCCCATGTCATTATCGTCGCACTCACACTTCAGTGCATCCAAGGCTCGGTCCAGGACGGTGGATGCCCAGCGACGATCAAAATTGTCATCGGGGGAGATCGAAAAATTCGGCAATTCTCCCGCAGAGTCATCGAGGCCCACCATTTCAACATCGCCCCCGCGCCGTAATCGCTTCGACTTGACGTGATTTTGAGCGAGAAAATGTTTTACCGCGCCGAGCAAATAAGAACGAAATCGCCCTCGATTCCGATCCGCCCCATCAAAGGCGTGACCTTCGAGGACATGGGCAAAAAAGGCATGAGCCAGATCGCGAGCGCTTTCTTCATCCCGTTCAGAATAACGAATGAAGGCGACGATCGCTTCGTAATAATCCTGACAAAGCTCACTGAGAGCCTCGGCCGCCAAACTGGAATCGCCGCGACTCGCCACAACCTGTGTCCAGCAAGTCGTGGAAAATCGATTCGGCGGGCCGCCGGACGGCGACGATGGAGTGAATTCGGGCATCAGAAATTCGCGTCGCGACACCATCAGCAGCATCAGAATTGAGCGAATCCTATCAAGTCTGCCATCAAAGGCCAGTTTCATCGTTTGCTTTCCGTCAAACGATGCAAGTGGGTCGCGTTTTACCGAAATTTTGATCCGACACCGGGCCAACTCACCTCACGAACAGCCCGTCTTTTGAGTCAACTCCTCACCGCATCCGCCCGGGACATCAAAGCCCGCAACCAAAACCTCCCCGGCATCAACGACACCATCCTCTCCGCCACCACCACTCCCGACGGCACCCTCATCATCGCCGCCGGCGAATCGGGCACCCTCCGTATCTGGACGGCCCACGACCGAAAAGCCTTCCACAGTTTTTCCGAATAATCCGGCCCCAATCTGCGATTCCCCGCCGATTTCTGCCCAATCGTTTGGCTAAGGGAAAACAAAAGGAGCCGCGATTTCTCGTAACTCCTTTTAATGGAGATGGCGGCCAGGGAGAGATCCTCTACCATTCAGCATGCCCAATCGACAAATGATCTCGTCTTGGCTGGTCGCAGCCACGCTCGCTTCCCTGCCTTTCCCTTCCCGGGGTGAAACGGAACTCGGCCACCACTTTGCGGAGAACGACGGGGTGAAGATCCACTACGTTTCGGCCGGGGATCAGAATCCCGGCGCTCCGGTGATCATGATCCACGGATTTCCTGATTACTGGTACACATGGCGCAAACAGATCGCCGTCCTCTCGAAGACCCGACACGTGGTGGCAATCGACATGCGCGGCTACAACAAGAGCGACAAACCGAAGGGTGCCGACAGCTACGCGATGCCGATCCTGGTCGAAGACGTTGCCGCCGTGTTGAAACAAATCGGGAAAAAGAAAGCGGTCATCTGCGGCCATGACTGGGGCGGGATGGTCGCTTGGACCTTCGCGATGACAAAGCCCGGGCTGACCGAAAAGCTGATCGTCCTGAATCTACCTCACCCGCACGGGCTCACGAGGGAACTGGCCATCAACCCACAGCAGCAAAAAAACTCGGCTTACGCCCGTGAGTTTCAAAAACCGGGGGCGCACAAAAAACTCACGGCGGAAGGGCTCGCGTTCTGGGTCACCGACGCCGCGGCCAGGAAGAAATACATCGAGGCCTTCAAGCGCTCCGATTTTGAGGCCATGCTGAACTACTACAGGAAAAACTACCCGCGACCACCCTACGAGCGGCCCAAAGAAGCCCCCAGGGTAAAGGTCGCCTGCCCCGTCCTTTTAATCCACGGCCTCGACGACACCGCGCTCTTGGCAGGAGCCCTAAATGATACCTGGAATTGGATCGATAGCGATCTCACGCTGGTGACAATCCCTGGAGCCGGACATTTCGTCCAACAAGATGCCGCCGATCTCGTGACGCGGTCGATGGCTTCCTGGCTGGATCGCTGAATCCAAAACCCTTACGACAATACGGTCATTGCGAGCGCGGAGACGGGGCGGCCCTTGAGGGGGTATAAGCGGTCACCGGCACGCGAATCTCAGGATACTCCGGATGGTTTGTGGTGAGGGTGACAAAGACGTTCTTTCCTTGCAGAGTGCTGCTATCAAACGCCGCCGGGACAATCACTTCGATCTGAGCCCATCTTGACGATCTGACAGGTTTCGCCTTGGCGGTGATTTCCTCGGTGCCTGAGATCTTGATATCGGTAATCAAAAATTTTGCCAGCGAACGGTCATGACAACTCACAGTTAGAATACGGGAAGATGGCGCTGAGCCACGTGTGCTCCAGAGCGGCAATGTCTTCGGCATCACCTCAACCGCTTCCGCAACCCTGGCATAGATTGGAAACTCCATTTTCTCCAGTCTGGGGTGACCCAATGGAATGGTGATGGTTACCTGCTCCAACCCGCTTTCTATTTGAGGCGGCGAAACAACCAGTTCATAACGTCGCCCCACCTCAAGAGTTTTGAAATCCATCGCAAAGGCAGGATTGGTTGAGGTCGGCTTACTGATTTCAAGGGGATCTTCATCGGTGACTGTTAGCATGATCGACATGGGCTTCTGAGGCCTGCCCTTGATCAGGGTCCCGAATGAGGCCGAATAACGGGTCATCTTCACCGGACTCCAGACATTGGCCTGGATGGTCACCTTTAAAACGCCATTAACTCCGTTCCCGGCATTCGTCGTCACATCAATCGATTTCGATAACTTACCCACAAATCTGCTGGAATCGAGAGCGACCTCGAAAGACCCCTTCTCGCCAGGCAAGACTGTTTGTTCCAAGCCCGCCACTGTCGTATAACCACAGGACGCTTTGATTTTGAGAATCTTGAGAGGATCTGTTCCTGTGTTGGTGAAGACAAACTTACCGGTGCCTTTCTCGCCCTTCACAACTTCAGGTAGATTGAGAGTGTTCTTTTCGAATTCCAAGCGCGCACCTGTCTCCTTGGAGACCTCCGGTTTGACCTCCGCAAGCGGTTTCGAATCAGTGACCTCCGATTCACGAGCGGCATCCGCCCCATTACGATCGAGTCGTGTCCGGATCGTATCCAGGCGGGGTGCCCCGACAAGAATTTCGCCACCAATCATCAGCTGCGGGAGCCTCGAAACAGTCAGGGTCTCATCGTTGCTCGCCAACAAAGATGCGGTCCGCTGCAGCATACTCTCGACCCAAGGTCCATGTTGCCAGGCTTTCTCAAAAAAATGACCTCCTAGCCACTTCTGTGCCTCCGCGAGAACGACTTGCGCCTCTGCCGTAAGATCCTCAAACAGCTTCGGATCTGCCTTCCACACCGTCAGCATGATGCGATGAATCTCATTAGCTTTCTGGTCACGGAAGGCTGGCAGCAAGACGACGCCCAAGCGCCCGGCCAATTCCGATTCAGCCTCCTTCAGCGTTTGATGGAGGGTCCGGCAATGGGGGCAACGATAATCATCAAGAGTTTCGGGAATTCAGACAATATGACACCCAGGTCACCACACGAATCGCTTCGGATTCGCGTCGCGCTTCCCGGCATATGAAAAGGCGGTTGGCATTCGATGTCCCGGCCCTGCTTCGGGAGGGGGGGAATCCAAAGGACGGGCACCCGGTTTCCGGTTGATCGCTGGTCACCGGGAGCTCGGTCGGACCCCGGTTTGTCCGCCTCGTCCTTCACGATCTCCTCCATGGGCGCGTCGAAGTTGGCCGCCCATGAAACATCTCCCGCCAGGGAAGGAAACTCACCGCAGCGGCCGAAAATCGAGGATCTCCCAGCTTTGCTCCTCGTCGGCGATCCAGGGATCAATGTCAATGAAAGCGGACTTGGTAAAGCCGAAGTCCCGGTCGTAGGTCACCTCGATTCGGTCGGCTCTCGGGTCGAAGAACGATTCCAAATGGTCGAACCAGTCATCGATCGTTCGCTGGACGGGAGGTTCCAGATAATTCGTTTCGATCGGCACTGCGGAGATGATCTCGTTGTCGCGGACCGTGACGATCCCGCGCCAGAAGAACCACGAACTCCCCCAACTGACCTCGATCGCGTAATCGTCAATTCCAGCGCTGCGCCAGGTGTTGCGGGCGCTGAGGAAGTCGCGCACGACGGGATCTTCCCTGGCAACCAACTTGACCTGGTAAAAACTCGTTGGGCCCGGCTCCATGATGTCGTAGACAATAACTTCATCGCCGGTCCCGGCGATGACCCCGCCGAGGTCGAACCAGGATTCCAGGTCGGTCGACCACTGCACCTGGTAGTTGACATCCACCGTGCTCTCAAATCGAAGCCCGATTGGCTCGAACATGAACAACTCGAGGGTCGGGGCGGAACCGAACACGTCAAATGAGTGCTCCCCGGCCCTGCTACCCCAACTGGGCGCACCGATCCAAGTCACGTTGACCTGATAGGTCCCAGTCTTCAGTTTACCCAGATTGACGGTCGCTGATTGGGGGAAAAAGGCCGGAAGACAGATTTCCCCCGATGCTCTGGATTGGATCTCCACATTGATCGTGCTTCCAACCCTCTCGAAGCTGGCCGAGGTAGTATAGCATGTGCTCTCGAACTCCTGCGAAATAGAGAGCCGAACATCGTCGTTCAAGGTCGGTGTCAGCGGATCCAGGGAGAAGGCCATTTGCTGCGCGAACGAGCTGGCAATCGCCGTTAGGGACAACAGCAGTGATAAAATTGATTTCATGAATTTGAATGCTCCGGCTCGACTCTACCCTGAGGGCTTTCCACCCGGCGCTCAGTCAATGATTTCGCACCCTCCGGCGGGAACATCGCAATGGCAAGGAGAAACCATGAAGCGAAGCGGAGACAAGCGCGGAGACAAAGCCGCCTTCACCACCACCACCCACCGCCGAGCGGAGAGAGACCGCCAAAGGACGGAGTCTTTGCCCGAAGGGCGCCGCCGGAGGGCGGCAGCAAACCGGCCCGCATCCCCCTCTTCTTATCATGATTGCAAAACCAGAAAAAAACCACACCATGCCCGCTATCAAACTCCCTAAAAAGAAACGTCTCCACCTCAGCCCTGACTTGAGATGCATGGCCTACCGCAAACCCAATTGTTCGAATCCTTTTTCCTCCGCCCGCCCTTCTCTCCTCTCCACAATTCCCACCCAACAAGCAAATTACTACCAGTAAAAGATTCCAATTCTTAACCAGCCTGGCTCGCACATTGATCGCGAGCTCATGCTGCCTTCTTCCCGGATGTTCGCCGGAAAAAGATGCGGCTTCATCCGAAGCCGGGGGGCCACGGGTTCAAGAGAAATTAGCAACCACCACGGAGGAGGCTAAAGTCTGGAGCGCTGCCGTGAAGGAACAACTTGCCGGGCTCGCTGATGTGCTTTTGGATCCAGAAACGCCTCTTACCGAAGGGGTTTGTGCGGAAAGGATCACAAGCGTGGATTTTCGATCCCATCAGCAATCGGAAACTCATTCGGGACGATCGATCCGGGTGCGGGAACTCAGTTATACACCCGACGACAAGCCGATGAAGCTTCCGGATTTCCTGCATCAATCCCGGGCTGCACTTCATCTCGACAGTGACCCGGAGGGTCAAACGCTCGTGTTCAAAGTCTATCGCGTCCAAGCCGAAGGTGAAAATTTGAAAACCCGGCAACTCCTGACCGCGAGCGGAACCAGGGATGGAAAGGTGATTCGTTCGCAGGCCGTGGTGGATGCTCTCTGGACCAGGCCCGGCGGAGAGGCCCTGCCCCAACTCTTGAGCTTTTCAATGCCGCGCCTGGTTCAGAGTGAATTCGCGACTGGGACTGGAAAGGGATTTGATGACATCGCTCCCTCTGTTCTGGGCGGAAACACGGCCTGGAGCGAGCAGCTGAAACCAGGAATGAACGCCTGGTCGCGCCGTATCGACCACTCCCTGAAGCCCGATTTCCTGGGGTACCACGGAGTGGCAATTGGCGATGTCGATGGCGACGGGCTTGAAGATGTCTATCTTTGCCAGCCCGGCGGATTACCGAACTTACTTTTTCGGCAGGAAGAGAATGGAACCCTGAGCGATATTTCAGCTGCCTCGGGTGTTGATTGGCTGGACAATTCCACCGCTTCCCTGCTGGTTGATTTGGACAATGACGGGGACAAGGACCTCGCCCTCGCCACCCAGTCGGCTTTCCTTATTTTGGAAAACAACGGAGCGGCGAAATTCGCCCTCCGGGCCCGGTTCAAACAGCTGGGACTTGGCTATTCTCCAACGGCTTCGGACTACGACCTCGATGGCGACTTGGATTTGCTGGTGCTCCGTTACGGGGCCGATCTCCGGAAAATCGGTGACTTCCCCACCCCGCACCCCTTCCACGATGCTCGCAATGGCGGGGCTAATGTTCTTTTAAAAAACCAAGGCGGCTTTCGATTCTCCGATGTCACCGAAGCGAGCGGACTGGGTCAGGAAAATTTCCGTTTCTCATTCGCCGCAGCTTGGGAGGACTACGACAATGACGGCGATCCGGATCTCTATATAGCCAACGACTTTGGCCCCAACCAACTCCTCCGCAACGAGGGAGGAAAACTTGTCGACACCTCGGCACCGGGTTCAGCACAGGACTGGGGCTTTGGGATGTCGGCCAGCTGGGGCGATTACGACCGTGATGGCAACATGGATCTCTATGTTTCGAGCATGTTCTCCGGGGCCGGAAATTTAGTGGTTCCGCAGACCGACTTCAACCCAAGCATGCCCGAACAAACCCGCGAACGATACTTGAAAATGGTGCGTGGCAACTCGCTGATGCGAAACAATGGGGCCGGGCAGTTTTCTGATGTCACCAGTCCCATGGATGAAGGTTATGCGGGCTGGGCCTGGGGCTCGGTATTCGGGGATCTTGACAACGATGGTTGGGAAGATCTCTATGTCGCCAATGGTTATATTTCGCAGCCCAAATTGGACGATTTGTGAATGTTTCTTTGGAGGCGGGTCGCGCCTCAAAGCCCGGAAGAAGGACTCAAACCCACTGCAACGCCCGGATACACGCGAAATTTCCGTGATCTCAACCGCCTGATCTCGGAGGGAAATTCATTCAGCGGCTATGAGCGAAACCCCCTCTTTTTGAATCTGGGCGGAAAGGGATTTGCCAACGTCGCAGGATTATTGGGCGTTGATTTTGACGATGACGCGCGCGCGGTCGCGATGGTCGACTGGGACCGTGATGGTGACCTCGACATTTGGGTCACCAACCGCACCAGTCCCCGGGTCCGTCTCCTTCGGAACAATCAGCCCCGCGAAAATAAGTCGGTCGTGATCCGCCTCATTGGCAATGGCACCACGACCAACAGCGATGCCGTCGGGGCACGGCTCGGCATTTGGCCCGACCTCCAGCCGGAGCAAAAACAAATCAGAACCGTGCGTGCAGGCGAGGGTTTTCTTGCGCAGTCGAGTTCCTGGATGCATCTCGGTCTGGGAGGTTCCAAGGGGACACTCACAGCCAGCGTCGCCTGGCCGGGCGGCGAAACCGAAACCTTCACAGGTCTCAAAGCGGGAGAACGATATCTGATCACCCAGGGGGGATCGGCCCGGCGTGTCCCGGCCAAAACCCCTCCCCCGGCTGTCGTTCCGGACCCGGAATTTCTCGAACCCCGGATTGAACCCGGTCTCTGGCTGGCAAATCGCCTCCCCTTTCCGAATCTCAAATATACCGATGGGAATGACAAAGAGCGCTCAACTAACGAGTTTCTTGGCAAGCCGGTTCTGGTAAATCTATGGGCAACCTGGTGCGAGCCCTGCGTGCAGGAATTGCTTGAATTCGCCGGAAACGCGGACGCCCTGCGGGCCCTGAACGCAACGGTGCTAGCACTCAACGTCGATGGCTTGACCCTGGATCGCGGAGAGACCAAAATCGGCGATGCCAAGGCGGAACTCGCGCGCCTGGGATACACCCTTCCAAGCGGCACGGCCCATCAGGAGAACCTTGGGAAAATTGAGACCTTGATTGAGTTCATCTCTTCCCGCCGCGAACCTTTGTCCATTCCCACAAGCTTCCTTCTTGATAACCGGGGTCAGGTTGCCGCTGTTTATCAGGGGCCGCTGGATTGGGAGAAGTTCCGTTCAGATTTGGCTCTTCTCAAAGCTCCCCCTGCGTCCCAGCTCGCCCGCCTTTCGCCCCGTCCCGGGCGCTGGTTTGCCAATCCTCTCCAAGTTGATTTTTCGGCCCGACTGAGCGAATACGCCACCCTTTTCGCCACCAACGGTTTTCCTGCCGAAGCGCAAGACCTCTTCGACCTCGTCAAACCTTCGGGCAGATCGGCAAGCCCTCAGGAACTCTACAACCAGGCAAAAGCCGCGAGTGCGCAGCGAAAAATCCCGGAAGCCAAAAAACTCTTTCGTGCGGCCATCGAAGCCGACCCAAACTACGGACAAGCCCTTACCGGATTAGGCGCTTTGTTTCTCATGGAAAAACGTCCCGACCTCGCCCGGCCTCTTTTTGAGCGAGCTCTCGCAATCGATCCAAATCACGCCACCGCCCTGATCAATTTGGCAATAATCGATCAGTCCCGCGGCGATCAGGCGAGCGCCCTGAAGCGTCTGGGAAAAGTGGTCGAACTGAACCCCGACTACGCCGCCGCCCGCTTGAATCTCGGCTCGCTTTATGCCTCGATGAAAGATTACCCAAAGGCGATTGAACAATTGGAAAAAACAATCCAGCTGGATCCAAAACAACCTTCCGCCCGTCTCAATCTCGCCGCCGTTTATCTGGAAACGCAGCAATGGGCAAAAGCCGAAAAACATTATTTATCTGTCTCAAAATCTCATCCGCGACTCCACCATTCCTATCTCGGACTCGGGGCCGCTCTTGCCGGGCAGGGGCGTCACTCCGATGCCGCCGTGTCTTTTCGAAAGGTGATTACAGGAGGCCTAAAAAGCGCCAAAGCGTATACCGGACTCGCACGATCCTTGCTCGCACTGGGTGACAAGGCAGCTGCGAAACAGGCTTTGGAAGCGGCAATTAAGATCGCCCCCAACTACCCGGCGGCGAAACAAATCATACAAGAAAATGATTTGGAGTAGAACCTTTCGCCAGAGAATCAAAGCTGTCTGCAAATCATCAAATGGGCCGCAACCATCGCTTTATTTTATTTTGAGCTTGACCTCCCAGAAACAGCGTGTATGTATGTAGTATTGCATGGCAAAAATAATTTCCCCAGCAATTTTGATGAATTAAATACACACACACCGCGACGAGTGATTCCATGAGTAACGAGACTCACGATGTTGCACCAACTACTATGAATATTAAAAAAGCAGTTTTTGGGCTGATCACAGTGGGGGCGCTTTTCACGAGCTCCAACGCAAACGACATTGAGCCAGGAAAGCAGTATTACACTGCGATTAAAGCGACCCAGCCAATCGTACTCGACGGAGATCTCTCGGAATGGAGCGGCGCGGCGGTCTTGGCGGACCCGCGATTTGCAATTCCAAAAGGCTCCGCCGAGGGCGGAGATCTCGTCAATTTTGAAGTTCACAACGGTGGTAGCTGGACCGGACCCGACGACCACACTTCCGCTGTCCGAATCGTCTATGATGATGACAATGTTTACTTTGGATTTGTGGTCACCGATGAATACCACGAAAATTCCGCGAACAGCGCGTGGAACGGCGACTCAGTCCAGCTCATGGTGGCAAATGCCACGCGCGACACCCAGGTTGCTCTTTACAACTACGCGCTCGGTGGGATCGAAGAAGCCCTGGGAGACCAGGTCATGCTGGAAGAGGCCGGCCCCGGCGGCACCGAAGCGGTCGTCACTCGAAATATCGAAACGAAGCGAACCACTTATGAAATCAAATTGCCCAAGGCATCGCTGGAGCTGACCGAGCTGATCGGAGGGACCAAGTTCGGTCTTGGCATGGCGATTAATGACGGTGACAAGGACACTCCGGGGCAGAAAGGTTGGGGAGGGCTCGGCGCTCACGCCCTCGTCTTCGGGAAGAGCCCGGAAGAGACGGCTTTGATCACTTTGGCCACTGCGAATGATATCGAGCCCGGGAAAGAATTTCACTCCGCGAAGCAGGCCCCCGGGCCCATTGTGCTGGACGGCGAACTCGACGATTGGCAGGGGGTTCCCGTACTTTCGGACCCACGCTTCGCCATCCCCAAGGGCTCGGGAAGTCGGGAAGGTGGCGGCGATCTCGCTCTTCACGAAGTTCACAATGGCGGAAGCTGGTCCGGTCCCGATGATCAAACATCGGCAGTCCAGATTGCCTACGATGACGAGAACATCTACTTCGCTTTCCTGGTCACCGACGATTACCATGAGAACTCGGCAAGCAGTGCCTGGAATGGCGACTCGGTCCAGCTCATGATCGCCAACGATTTGCAGAATACCCAAGTGGCTCTCTACAATTATGCCCTCGGTGGAGTTGAAGGAGCCTTGGGAGACCAGGTCATGCTGGAAGAAGCCGGCCCTGGCGGCACCCAAGCGGTTGTGACCCGCAATGGCGAGACCAAACGAACCACTTACGAGATCAAGCTCCCGAAAGCGGCCCTAGATTTGCCGGAACTCAAAAGCGGGGTTCAATTTGGCCTTGGCATGGCAATCAACGACGGCGACCAGGACACCCCCGGACAAAAAGGCTGGGGTGGACTCGGGGCACATGCCTTGGTTTTCGGGAAGTCTCCCGAGCAAACGGCGCTCGTCACCTTGGACGGATTTGTGCCACCCAGCGAACCCTGTTTTGTTTCGGCCATCACCGGACCCAGCGTCACGGATTTGACAAACTTTTCCTTCCGCGGAAATGATTTCGAAGGGTGCGAAATCGATCCTGCCGCAACCAAGCTCTACATCGATGGTGAGATCGTCGCGATTGTCGCGGGTACAAAGAACCTCGGTGCCACGGATTTCACTCACACCTTGTCCGCGCCATTCGAAACGGACTCCGAGCACACTTTTAGGATCGAATTACTGGACTCGGCCGGAAGCGTCGTGGCAACAGAAACCGGGATCGTGAAGGCACCCATCTTTGGCGTCCTCACCCCGGATCTTAAAGCGCCATCGGTCAATACTGCCAACCCCGGTTTCATCTGGAGAGTGATTCAAAATGGAAGCTTCATTCCAACCTCCCTGGCCGAGACCGAACTCAATCTGCTGGGCGAATTCGCCGATGAGAACTTCGCCGACCCCGATTTGACCGGCCCCGCGATTGGAAATGGCATCGAGGTCGGCCCGCTGCTCGAATTCGAGATTCCCTCCGTGATCAATCTCAATATCGTCGAAGGTGAATCCGCCGGGAACTTTCCCAGCGATCTGCAAATGCCAGGCGTGCCGGGAATCAATGGAATTGGTGACGGAGCCAATGCCGAGATCGTCACCTTCGTCGAGCTTCCCGCCGGATTTATCACGGTGGGTGTCAATAGTGACGATGGCTTTCGGATGGAAGCCGGTCCTCTTGATCTGCCGGACGAGCGTGAACTTCTGGGTCAATTTGACGCCCCTCGTGGTGCCGCGGACACCCTTTTTGTATTCAATGTCATTGAGGCCGGGATCTATCCCATCAGGGTCATCTGGCAAAATGGTGGCGGAGGAGCGAACATTGAAATCTTCTCCTTGAAAGAAGATGGCAGCAAGGTCCTCTTCAACGATCTCGATAATGGAGGCCTGAGGACATACCGCAGCGCAGTCAGTGCACCCTTCGAGATCACCTCCATCACGAGAGATGAGGTCGGCAATGTCACCCTCACCTGGAATTCAAATCCCCGTGCGACTTATGCTTTGGACTCGTCCGTCTCCCTCCTCGACGGAGAGTGGGCGGAACTCTCCGACAGCATCGAATCCGATGGCACGTCGACCTCCACCATAGTTTCTCGTGCCACGATTGATCTCCTGACAGAAACGGGGAAAGTGTTCTTCCGTATTCGCGATCAGAACTAGGACTGACACGAGGCGCAAGCCGGCTGATCTTCATTTCGCACAGCAGGATTGCTTCCAGCAATCCTGCTGTGCTATTTTAACCGTGGTGATCACGCAGGGAGATTCGGCCCGATTCGGACCGGAGTCTGCGCGGAGACCAAAGACACCATGCGAAAAATCATCCTCACCGCCCTCGCCCTCACCATCTCGGCAGGAAACCTGGCGGCCAAACCAGCCGGCCTTTCCTTGTTCGACGGGAAAACACTCACCGGCTGGAATTGCGTTGGCTCAGCCGAGTGGAAGATCGAAAATGAAGTCATCTCCGGCGGCCAGTTCGGCGATCCGGGCAAGAGCGGTCTCCTGATGACCGACAAGACATTCAAGAACTTCGACCTCAGCTTGGATTACAAAATTGACGAGCACGGCAAGTATAACAGCGGAGTCTACCTCCGACACGGTCCCGGAGAACGGCGGCAACGAGGCTACCAGATCAACATCGGCCGCGGCGAAGCGGAAGAATATGTCGGCCTGCACTTCAAGGAGTGGCTCGACAAAGGCGACGAAGACGACTCGATCCGCAAGCCACTCGAGTGGAACCATCTTCGCATCCGTGCGGTCGGGGCACACATTGAGTCGTGGCTGAACGGGCGGAAAATCGTCGACTACACCGACCCCGATCCCAAACCCGAACAGCTCGCCGAGGGCACCATCGCGTTTCAGACTTACGGTGCCGAAGACCACGCGGGATGGGTGAAGTTCCGGCGCATCCGGATCACCGATCTCGATCGCAAGAACACCGCCATCGTCCCCGCCGAACAGAGAGGAGCGGAGGGCCGCCGTGCCGAGAAACGCAAAGCCATCGCCGAAAATAAATTCGACCTCTTGATGATCGGCGACTCGATCACGCACAACTTCGACAAGCCGGAGTTCAAACCCGTATGGGAGACATTTTTCGCGCCGCGAAACGCCATCTCGCTCGGCTACAGCGGCGGCCGGACCGAGAACACGCTCTGGAACCTGCTCAACGGAGAACTCAAAGGGCAGTCGCCCAAGGTCGCCACCCTCCTCATCGGCACCAACAACACCGACGACGCCAATTACCCGATCGCGCATACCGCCGAGGAAGTCTTCGCCGGAACAAAGGCCATCGTCACTCTGTTACGCGAACGCTGCCCGGACACCAAGATTCTCCTGCTGCGCATTTTTCCAAGAACGAACACCTACACGCACAAGGACGGCTCGCCACGCGGCGATGCCGCCAAGCGCTTCGCCACCAACCACCGGGCGGGCGAACTGTGCGCAACGCTCGCGGACGACAAGCACGTCTTCTTTCTCGACGTGAACCACGTCTTCTCCCGCCCCGACGGCTCGCTCGATCCAAAATTGATGCCCGACCAGCTCCACCCCTCCCCCGCCGGAGCAATGGTCTGGGCGGAAGCGATGGAACCCACTTTGTCGAAGCTCTTTGGCGACGAGCCGAAATGCGCGCCGCCGACCAACAACACTCTCGTCCCACTGCCAAAGATCGAAGATGATTTCTACGATTGGTGGAAGCGCCACGAGGCGGTGCTGGCAATCAAAGAGGAACTCGATCCGGAGATCGTGCTCATCGGCGACTCCATCACCCACCTCTGGGGTGGCCTACCCGGGTGGAAGGGCCGCGCCGCGATGGGGCCGAAGGCCTTCGAGAAGGCTTTCGAAGGAAAACGCGTGCTCAATCTTGGCTTCGGATTCGACCGGATCCAAAACGTGCTCTGGCGCCTCGACCACGGAGAGGTCCGCGGCCTCCGTCCGGACCACGTCGTGCTCAACATCGGCACCAACAACCTCCGGGCGTCCCAACGCGCTCGCGGCAACACCGCCAAGGAAATCGCCGGGGGCATCCACGCCGTCATCCTCCGCCTGCGCACAAAACTTCCGGAAACCCATATCACCCTCATGGGCGTCTTCCCACGCGGAGAAAATCCCAACGACAAATCGCGAGCCAAGATCACTGAGATCAATTCGCTGATCTCCAAATTCGGGGAAGAGGAGAACATCACATACCTCGATATCGGGGACCACCTGCTTGAGCCGGACGGCACGATTACCCGCGATACCATGCCCGATTTCCTCCACTTGGGCGAAGGCGGATACGCCATCTGGGGCGACACCTTGAAAGCCATCATCAACCGATAGTTCATCATGCGTATTCTGCTTCTCCTCGCATTGATCATCGCTGCCGAAGCTGTCCCCGACAGGAAGTTCCACCCGCTTGTCCCGGGCATCACCGCCGCCCCCCTCCCCGTCGACCTGCCCAACTGCAACAACGTCCAGTATCGCCACGACGGAAAACTGGTCGCGCTCGGCTACGCAGGCGACATCTACCTCCTCAGCGATACCAACGGCGATGGGGCCGAAGACAAGGTCGAGCTGTTCTTTGAGAACAAAGGCCGAATCACCGGGCAAATCGGCATGGATCTCGCGCCGAAGGGGAGTCAGCATGGCAATGCCGTGTTCCTCGCCGCCAAGGGCAGGATCGTCATGATCGCGGACAAGGACGGCGATGACCGTGCCGAAGTGGTGCAGACCTTGGCCGAGGGCTGGCCGCCGGCTCGAGCCGGTGTCGATGTCACCGGCCTCGCTTTGCATCCGACCGACGGCTCCGTATGGTTCGGCCTGGGTGTCCGTCTCTACAACGACGCCTACGAGATCGCAGAAACGGGCACGGCGCAGAACGACCTCAGCTCCGAACGCGGCGCAATCTTCCGGATCGCGCCGGACTTCAAGTCGCGCGAGAAAATTTGCACCGGAATCCGTTGGCCGATCGCACTCCGCTTCAACGACCACGGAGACCTTTTTTGCACCGATCAAGAGGGCGCGACCTGGCTGCCGAACGGCAACCCTTTCGACGAACTGCTGCACATCCAACGCGGGCGCCACTATGGCTTTCCCCCTCGCCACCCGCGCCATTTACCCGGCGTCATCGACGAACCGAGCGTCTACGACTATGGCCCGCAACACCAGTCAACCTGCGGCATGAATTTCAACTCCGGCTTCGGCCCCTCATGGTGGCACGGCGACGCTTTGGTCGCCGGGGAATCACGCGGAAAAATCTACCGCACCAAGCTCGCCAAAACCGACCACGGATACATCGCGCACAACGAAATTCTCGCATGCCTCGGTATGATGATCATCGATCAATGCGTCAGCCCGACGGGCGAAATCCGTTTCTGCGCACACTCGGGCAATCCCGATTGGGGCACGGGCCCGGGTGGCAAGGGACAGATCTGGCGAGTGCGTTACGAGGACACGGCACCACAACCAGTAATGGCTTGGAGGCACTCGCCCGACGAGGTGCGTGTCACCTTCGACCGCCAGCTGCCGGAAGATTGGGACCTCGCCGAAACGAAGATCACCGCCGGGCCACACACGCGGGCGGGCGACCAATTTGAAACCATGCGTCCGCCCTACGAGGTTGTGAAGCGGCAACAGGCGGATGGTGCCCGCGCGCTTGAAGTCGTCAGCGCAGGTAGGTCGGGCACCCACCATGTCTCGATTAAAACCGAGCCTTTGCCAGATGCAACCTGGTTGGGAATAGAACTGCCCGGGGGCTATTCGTTGCAAGCGGACAGCAGCGGCGTTCTCGCCGAACAGAACGGATTCTCGCGCAGGCTTCCACATCTCGATCTCGCTGTCGCCCGCGCGTTCACCGCCGCAAGCCAGCCTCTCCCGGCCCGCTCCGGAAAGATGACTCTTCGCACCCAGCTCGATCTCTGGCAGATGCTGCGACCGGCAGTGCAGCGAGGCGCACAACTCGACTACCACTACGCGCCGGAGCGTGTCACGGTCACCTTCACCTCAACGACCGCTCCCTTTACCCTCAAACACGCCGGTGGAACGTTGCGCTCTACCCGTGGACACGTGACGCACGATCTCTCTCTCACCGTGACACCCGAGCAGAATAAATGGCTGCCGATCGAAATCGTTCTGGAGGAAACCAGCGAGGGCCCGCCCCAGCTGACTGCCTACTGGGACACCGCCGAAGACCCACGTCACCGGGCCTTCCCGACGCGGCGGTTTCTCATGCCTTGGGCGAAGCCCCCGATCGCTGCCGGGTCGCGAATGCCCGCTCGCCCGGAGATTGCCGGCGCCGACTGGAACCGCGGCAAGGCGATCTTCCACGGCGCAGTCGCGAATTGCGCCACCTGCCACCAACGCGACGGTGAGGGCACACACATCGGCCCCGACCTCTCGAGCCTGCCCCATCGCGACTACGCCTCGGTGCTGCACGACATCCTTTATCCATCCGCCTCCATCAACCCCGACTACCCCACCCACGAAGTCAAACTCACGACCGGCGAAACCATCATCGGTGTCCCCATTGCACAGTCCGACGGCTCGGTGCGCCTTGGTATCGGCCCCGGCGTCGCCATGGCGATCGACAAAGCGAAGATCGCCAGCTCGAAGCCGGTCGCCTCTTCGCTGATGCCAGCCGGGTTGGTCAAAGACCTTGCATCCGACGAGTTGCGCGACCTGATGGCCTACCTGCTCACCGAGCGCCCGGTGATGCGCGACTACCCCACCCTCCCGCGGAACGGAGTCGATCACGCACCCGCCCCGCGCACGCGAGCCGAGCTAGACGCCGTAATTGACGGAGCCCCCGATCCCCCGGTCGCCACGAAACCGATCAATGTAGTCATCATCGCGGGCAAAAAAGATCACGGCTTTGGAGCACACGACTACCCCCGCTTTCAACACGTCTGGAGCCGCTTGCTCAATCTGGCCAAAGACACCGAAGTGAGCACTGCCTGGGAGTGGCCATCGCCCGCACAATGGGAGAGCGCCGACACCCTGGTCTTCTTCAAGCGGGGCAACTGGACGCCAAACCGGATCGCCCGGTTGAAGAAGTATCTCGAAGGCGGTGGCGGCGCAGTTTTGATCCACTGGGCGTGCGAAGCCGATGCCCACGCACCCGCCCTGGCCCGCCTCATCGGACTGGCGGGCAACGCCAAGATCACCAAATATCGTCACGGCGTCATCGACCTCACCTTCGACCGCGACTCTCCCCACCCGATCACCCGCGGCTTCCAGAAGACCTCCCTACACGACGAGACCTATTGGTCGCTGCTCGGCGATCACAGCCGATTGGAAACGCTCGCCACCGCACCCGAAGCGGGTGCGGTCCACCCACAGTTCTGGGTTCGTGAGGTTGGGAAGGGGCGCATATTTGTCTCCATCACCGGCCACTATTCGTGGACCTTCGACGACCCGCTGTTCCGCACGCTGCTCCTTCGTGGAATTGCATGGACGGCGGACGAGCCGGTCGACCGCTTTAACCATCTCATTGAAGCCGGACTGATCCTCCGCTAACCTTTCCACCACTTAGCCCGCAATCGGCCGCTCACCAACCCCGGGAACTTCAAGGAGGTTTCTGGATTCGACGGAACCGGAAACCCGGGACTGAGACCAGCACGAACCGTTGCCTCATGGGGCAATGGCAATTTTGAGGACGCCATCTCTCTGGTTGGCGAAGAGCTCGTAAGCTTCTTCAA